>Ga0209314_10000409_pt1 | contig 18991 bp, 13 predicted proteins | sample I19B2metaG_FD_184146 | JGI IMG/M metagenome (GOLD analysis project Ga0209314, IMG submission 184146) | Lake sediment bacterial and archeal communities from Gulf of Boni, Indonesia to study Microbial Dark Matter (Phase II) - ​I19B2 metaG... | ecosystem: Environmental > Aquatic > Freshwater >... | reverse complement strand
TTCCAATGGTCATCATTGGGCCAGCTGATACCGCCATGACGCATCAACCCAACGAATACGTTGAGATACCGAAACTTATCGATGCTGCAAAGATCTTCTGCTTAATCGCTCTAAGAACACTAAGTTGATAAGATGCTCGGCATAAACAATGTAATAAAGGAATGAATTAAATTTTAAAACTAATAAACATAGCATAACATTCAGAATCTTCTGCAAGTCCCATTTCGCAGTAGGTTAACGCATCTGATGCCAACATGTTCTTTGTAATTTGCGTTTGTAGATGTGTTGAAAACGATATTTTTATTCTGTGACCTCCAAACCCGCTTGATATTTATCTAATTCACTGAATGTTCATCCATAGGGTGTTCACGTGCTAGGATTTCTACCTCTTTTATTTCTCAATAGGGTTCAGTTTAGAAATATCTCTGTCCAGTAGCGCGCGCTAACACTAGACAATGTTGCGAAAAAGCGATCTGCTTTCCACTTCGTTTGTTGCGAGATCCCCGGAACCAATGGTTCTATATTGAGTTGCGATAGCGTCAACCAGCGTCCTCTTGGCTAATATTAAATTCTAATCCTAACTCTTTCAGTTCTTTTTTAACTTTAGCGTACACTTCTAAGCCTTTCTTAGACGGCTTTCCCGTCCTAATGTCATAGCACTCCTGATATTTAAGACCCTGGGGTGGATCCGCAACCTTATCCACATACTTTGGTAGAAGAATTTTAACTATTTCGTTGGCATCCTCCCTCTTCATTCCCGTGGTAGTGTGAGCAACCTCAGCAGCGAACATCGGCTCTATCGGGGTTAAGTAATCTTCATGTTTTGCTTTTCCCACCCCTACAGACTCTATGGAAACTCCTGATGAAACAGCCGCTAAGCGTTGTGCCGCTATTTCGTATAGACACATTTCAGTGCAGGGGCCAGCGGCTGTGTAGTTTAAGTGTAGTGAAAGTAGGTGAGTGTTTCTACTTATTGCTTGGGCAAAGACGCTCGTCGCCCACAGTAGCTCCGGAGTACTGTTAGATGCGTAGTTAATATGTACTGGGAAAGGTAGGTGCCATCCTGCTTGATACACAAGAATTCCCATGAAATGGCCAGCTACAGTTGTAACAGCGGTGCCCTCAGGTCCACCACAGTAGCCGCCGAGTAGGGGACCATTCTCCGCGCACACTCCTCCTCCGTACCCCAAGGACTGTAGGGCACAGACTTTGTTGAGAAGATCGAAGTTCGTCTTAAGCTCTGCGATGACCCCTGTAAGGTAGCCATCCGTCTTCCTTAACCCATATTCGGGATGAAGTGCAGTATTTAATGCTACTGATGTGGTCGCAGTCGCGAGGGCGTTCATAATAGGTAAACCTGGTCTTCCAGTTCTCCTTAAAGCTTCTCTAGCGAGAACGATGTTTCTAATGGTTCCTAAAATCTCCAGGGGCGTTCCAGGTCTTATTCTTATTCCACTTATGGAAGTTAAAGCAGGCGTAGTTATGGAGTTGGCGAGTGGTATTGACGCATAGCTCTCGACCAACTTCAAGAAGATTTCCTCGCAAGATACGGGGGCACCACCCGCACCGATGAAACACCACGGCGGAGTTTTACCTTCTGGCTTTCTCGGGACTAGCGTTCTAGCATCTGCCCCCTCCCCGAAAAGGAGTTGAGATGGGGCTATCTTTAACCTCTCTTTAACCTCATTTTCGTCAAATTTAATTATCCTCCCTGTATCTGTGCAGTATGTGCCTACTTCACAATAGAAGTCGAAAGCAGCATTAAACACATCATCTGCTAAGCTATCGTCGGATGGAACCGGCCTATCTGGGTCATATTTAATATCGTACTCCCTTACGACCTCCCTCAACTTACTCGAAAATACCCTTAGATCATATTCCCTTTCGAGGCATGGCTTTCCGGTCAAGGCTCTCTCTACTACATCTAAGAGGGTGACCATATCTAGGCCGACCTCCTTCTTTCAATCAGTCTTGAAGCAACCATTACAGCTTCCGAAGCAGTTTCTGCATACCCGTCGGCGCCTATCTCCTCGGCCCACTCCTGCGTTGTAGCTCCCCCTCCCACCATAACGATGAACTTTTCTCTTTTTCCTACATCTTTTAAGTAATCTATAACGTCCTTTTGTCCTCCAATGGTTGATGACATAAGTGCTGAGAGGGCAATAATATCTGCTTTTACTTCCTCCGCCTTTTCGATAAGCTTTGATGTGGGGATGTCTATACCTAGATCGTGGACATTAAAGCCGTTAGCTCTAAACAGAGCCACAACAATATTTTTTCCTACATCGTGTATATCACCTTTAACAGTACCGATAACAACTGTTCCTTTTTCCAAAGCCTTTTCTTTAGGTATTTTAGGAAGCAGAATATCTAAGCCGGCCTTTATCGCATCCGCCGCCACCATCAGATCAGGCAAAAAAATTTCCAGTTTATCAAATTTTTCGCCAAGCACCACTGCGCCTGCGGATAAACCCCTCTCGATCGCTTTAAGTGGATCCAATCCTTTTTCAACAACTCCTTTAGCAACCTTTATCACAGCTTCCTCATCACCAGCGATAACCGCTTCACGCAACCTCTTGAAAAGGTCTTCTTCACTCAAGGTCCAACCACCTATGCGATATGGGATATTTTTAAAATTTATATTAAACATTTTCTAAGCGACTAGCCTATCTCCCCTCTATAGTTTTCATAACATTTATGGTATAGTGCCAATAGGATTCATTGCAAACAGTCAATCAATCTCTTCTTCTCTTCAACTTAACGTACATTGACTTCGTACAGCTTCACTTTCACCACGGTTGGTCAAATCTTGTTTACTCCCTTCGAACGCGCTGAAATTCCCTCGCTGCTTCAACTAATGCCTTAATGTTAATGTTGGGAGTTCCCGGTGCAATGCCACAGCCGGGGGCCAAGATATCTACGCCTGCTTCTAAGGCCTTCCTACAAGCCTCCTTAACGTCCTCGGGCTTTTTGAGGAGCAAAGTGCTTCTAGTAGATATATTTCCAGCAACTTTCGCTCTATTGCCGAGAAGGGCCTTCGCTTGAGTGATGTTTACTTTTTCATCAATGCTAATTGAGTTAACGCCCGTATCTGCCATTTCTGTAAGTATGGGGGTTGTGTTTCCACAGATATGTAAGAATGTGACTACTCCTATTGCTTTAACTACCTTCACAATCGCTGGTTTGACTAATTCTTTAAAGGTTTCTGGGCTGATTAGGTCACAAGAGGCTGTTGGATCAGCTATTATAACAACATCAGCACCAGCTTCAAACAGAGCCTTACCATACATAGACCCTGTTTCGGAGGCTACTTCAATAAACCCACGAACTTTCTCTGGGGCTCGGATTATCCATCTGAGAAGGTTTTCTATTCCACAAAGGTGTCCAGCAAGAGAAAAGGGTCCAGTTAAGCCAGCGGCGATGGGAAGAATATCCCCAATCGTATTCTTTAGGATGTCGATGGCTTCTAATACAACTGGTATCCGTCCGAGTTCAAGGAGGTTGTCTGGGATTTCAACTTCAGTAGGCGTTGCATATGGGGTTCGAAGTACTTGCGGAATGGCATCCCTTTTTTCACCCCACTTGATTTCGCATCCTAAAGCTTCGGCCTCAACGGTTAAGCAGTATGGAACACCCGCTACCTCTAATCCAGTTAACTCATAAACTGACGCTGATAACTTAGCCATCTTCTCCGGGTCTTTATGAGCCTCCGGCCAGTAAATCCCTACAGCCTCCATGCATTCGACCGTAACCGTCTGCGAACAACCACAGCAAAAAGTCGGAACCCTATCAATGGGCTTGCCAAACAGAGCATTCAGCAGTCTTTCCTTGGGCATTAATTGATTAAACATTTTTCTTCCTTTACTCCTTGCGCATTAATAGAGAGATTTAGTCTTAAAAATTACGCACAGCCTTGTATCTATTATACGTCCTTTCAGGCGCTTTAAACTCAAACTTGATGGAGATTCTTTGGCTGAGCTTATTTCTTACCAAACTTAAAATTCATGCAGGACCTCGTTGGTTTGGCGATTATTCTTTCCAGTTCTTTCAGTTATCTTTATCTTTATTCTCCATACTTATTTTAGGGAGACGCTAGATGTTTGGGGCAGAAGCTGAGCGTGCGCTAGATGACCTCAGAAAGTTCGCTATGAAGTTAGGGGCAGCGGATGCGAGGATAATATCTACTGATAAAGTGGTGGTTGAGAATAGGGTTGTGTTAAAGTGTAAGCATTGGTGTGACCAGTATGGAGTGAATTGGTCATGCCCTCCCTTCGTGCCTTCGACCGAGGAGTTCCGCTCCATCCTAAAGGAGTATGAGTATGCCATGGTGGCTAAGTTCCAGTCTTCAGCTGAGGTTAGCGAGGAGGCCCACAGACTCCTAACGAGCGAGGAGCCACTTGGGATACAAAGGGGAAGGGAGGAGCTGGAGGGCTTCTATAGGATTTGGGGTGAAGATAAACGAAAGGTTCACAGTTCTCTCCTAAAGCTTGAAAAGTTCGCATTCACTAAGGGATTTGCCTTTGCTTTAAGTTTGAGAGCCGGAGCCTGCAACCTATGCTCCAGATGCAATGTTACGAAGCCTTGCGTTCATCCAGAAATGCTCCGCTTCCCTCCCGAGGCTGTTGGCGTAAACCTTATTAAAACCCTCCAGAATGCTGGAATAAGCTTAAGCGTCCCCGTTGGGAAGTTGAGGGAGAGCACGAGCCTCGTCACGATGCTACTAATTACCTAGCTACATGATCGGAGGCTCTAATCGAGGGATGGAGGATGCCGGAAGAAGACTTGGAGAAGGCTGTGGAGATTATAAAGAAACGGTTTAACGTAGTGGGTCGCGACGAGGAGTTACGCAGGGTTCTGATTGCGGTGGAGAAAAGCAAGCATGTTTTGCTCGAGGGACCAGTGGGCGTTGGAAAGACCACAGTAGCTTTGGCTGTCGCTAAGTTTCTCGATAGACCGATCTACAGGGTTGACGGTGATGAGAGGTACACCGAGCATAAGCTTGTAGGATGGTTTGACCCACCCCGGGTTCTATCCGAAGGGTATACGTGGGAGGCATTCATACAGGGCCCGCTGACGCAAAGCATGTTAAGTGGAGGCGTTCTTTTCATCAACGAGCTGAATAGGATGCCTGAGGGCACGCAGAATGTCCTCTTGCCAGCCATGGATGAGAGAAGGATTGTGATCCCAAAGATAGGGGTGGTGGAGGCTAAGCCAGGTTTCGCTGTGATAGCCACGCAAAACCCCGAGGAGTTCGTGGGAACGAGTCGGTTGAGCGAGGCTCTTAGGGACCGCTTCGTCTGGGTTGGGCTAGAGTACCAGTCGGAAGCCGAGGAGGAGGCCATAGTCGTTAAGGAGACAGGCTATCACAACATGGGACTGGTCAAGCTTGCGGTGAGGGTAATTAGGAAAACGAGGGATCATCCAGACATAAGGCGGGGATCATCCATTCGCGGAGCCATCGACTTCGTCGACGTACTTAAGCATCACTCTAACCCACTAACGCTCCCGGAGTCAACGTACGTAAACGCAGCGGTCATGGCACTCCATAACAAAATAGAGACCCAGGTGAGGGCGAAGAGAAGTAAGGAGGAGATAATAAAGGAAGTCGTGCTCGTAGCTCTGAAGGAGGCGAAGGGGGAGCGGTCCCCAAAGCCGAAAGATAGCCATGAAGGAGAAACTGGTGCTGCACGCTCAAGCGGGATTGTTGCTACGATGGCCGGCAGAATAAGCATCACACAAACCCGTGAAGAGAGCATCCTTCAGCACATGATGAATGCACTCACACTCCAGAGCTATGCGCTGAGCGGCGAAAGCCTGTCGCAAACGTTGAAGAGAGCCGCCGATGGTGGTTTAAGGTGGCCAATACTTGAGGCCTACTCGATGTTAAGCGAAGACTTGACAGAAGTGGAGAGGGATAGCATTGAGAGAATTGTTAGTAGGATAATAGCGTTAATCGCCGCTAGTATAGGGGAGAAGGGGGCTAGGAAGTACTATAGGAAAGTAGGTTCATATACTCCGGGCCTAGAGGAGTTTGACGTGGAGTTAACCCTCGAAGAATACTTAGGCAAACGCCTCTTAAGATATGAGGACATAGCCGCCGTACATAAGCGACCGAAGAGGCTTGCCGTCTCCCTTATGCTAGACATAAGCAACTCTATGCAGAGGTTGAGAGCAGTCACCGCGGCCATAGCCGTAGCCGTGCTAGCCCATAAGCTGGAGAAAGACTATTACTCCGTTATAGTGTTTAAGGACAAGGCTGACGTCCTCAAATCCATAATGGAACCGCTAAGCATGGAGGAGCTCGTTATGAAGATTTTGAACTTAAATACCGGCGGACTGACCAACATTGAGGAGGCCTTAGAGAGGGGAGTTGAGGAGCTGGAGTCGGTTCAGGCACAGGAGCAAGTTGGGGAGCGCATGGGAATCATCGTAACCGATGGATGGGTCACAGCTGGTGGAGACCCAAGGGAGGTTGCAGGTTACTTCCCCAAGCTACACGTTCTGCAGGTTGGAATAGGCGGGGGCATGCAGGAGAGCGAGGACCTCGCCAAAGACCTCGCTAAGATAGGCGGAGGAGAGTACATCTTCGTTAGAGATTTTGGCGAGCTCCCCAACGATATCATAAGGGTCTTTAGGTAGCCACCTTTACGTTAATGGATTGAGCGGTTAGAAGGGGTTACCTGCTCAGAAATTGCCATCGACCCCATCTCAAACTGGAAACGTAAAGAACAATTTTGAAAAAATGACGTAAATCATGCTTTAGGTCAGAGTCAAAACAGTTCACAGTAATATTTAAGAAGCGAAGAAACATCTTAAGCCTTTAAGATTTCAGAGGTAGAACCCCATGGGTCAGTGGACGCCAAAGAAGAGAGTTCTTTCGGCTATGGTAGGTGGGAGGATTGACAGGGTCCCGGCCACATCAGTCAGCCAAACGGGAACCTACGAGCAGATGGAAAAAATAAACGTCTGGTGGCCTGAAGCCCATTTAAACGCTGAAAACATGGCGAGGCTGGCCATGGCAGCTTATGAGCTAACAGGTCTCGAAACGGCTAGGGTTCCCTTTGAGCAAACCGTTGAGGCTGAAGCCATGGGTTGTAGGCTACGCTTCAAGAAAGATATACCAGCCGTTGTGGAGCCAGCGCTTAAAGACCTAACCGACCTAAAGGTTCCAGCTGACTTCTTGTCTTTGGGAAGAATCCCAGTGGTAGCTAAGGCTGTGGAGATGCTTAAGGAAAAAGTTGGCAACAGGTTACCAGTCATTGCTAGTGTGGTTGGGCCATTTTCATTGGCCGGGATGCTTCTGGAAATGACTAAATTTTCATTACTCGTGGTCACTAATGTCAATGCTGTTAAGGGTGCGTTGAATGACCTCATTGAATTATCCGTTGGCTACGCCAACTCCCTCACAGAAGCGGGGGCGGATGTAATAGTTATCGAGGACATGGTGGCAAGCATAGTAAGCCCCTCCATGTGTAAGGAGCTGATTCTACCGACTTGGAAGGAACTGCAAGCAAAAATACAGGTTTTCACCGTCTTGCACGTGTGTGGCGACGCAACATCACACCTAGAAATGATGATTGAAAGCGGTGTAGATGCTATTAGTATCGAAAAGAAAACGAACTTAGGAGTTGCTGTGGGAGTCGCGAAGGACAAAGCGGCAGTCATAGGCAACATAGACCCGGTCAACATTCTATTCATGGGAGAGACGACAGACGTAGAGCGCGAAGCAGAAACAGCCATTAAGGGGAGTGTAGACTTGCTTGCGCCAGGGTGTAGTTTAGCTCCCGGAACCCCGCTTAAAAACATTAGGGCAATGGTAAAAGCTGCTGAAACCTATGGTTCTAAACGAGGTGACGAAGAATAACCACAGAGGCAAGGATAACCTTTCAGCCTGAGGGAACTAGAAGTCGCGTGCCACTAGGCATCTCACTACTTGAGGCGGCTAGGAAAGCGGGAGCGGGCATACAGTCCATCTGCGGTGGCAAAGCACGCTGTGGGAAATGCACTGTTGTCGTGAGACAGGGAAGTGAGCTGCTGAGCTCGGTATCAGAATCCGAATTTAAGTTCTTATCTCAAGCCGAGCTGGCAACTGGTTATCGCCTTGCTTGCCGTGCGCTAGTAACCAGAGCAGGTTCCATAATCATTAATATTCCCATGGAGACTCGTATTGGCCGGCATAGGCTCCTTGTAGAAGGCATCGAGGTCCCCATGGAGCTTTCGCCCATCGTTAAGAAGTTTGTAGTGAAGATGCCAAAACCCACATTAGTCGATATAATGCCAGACATGGAGAGGCTGATTGAAGCATTAAAGGGATCGCGAGAAACCGAAGAACTGCATCTGGACTATGAAGCGCTGAAAGCACTACCCCATGTTGTTCGTGAAGGAGAGTGGACGGCGACCGTAACCTTGTGGAGCGGTCGCGAGGTGGTATGCGTAGAAGCGGGGTCTACCGCCCATCGGTTATATGGGGTGGCTGTCGACATCGGAACGACGAAGCTTGCATGTTATTTAGTTGATTTAAACACGGGCAAAATTTTGGCAACAACGTCGTCGCCTAACCCGCAAATACCTTATGGCGAAGATGTTATCTCAAGGATTACTTACTCCTCAGAGAGTGCCCAGCATCTAGCAGAGTTGCAAGGGGTCATAGTTGGTGGAATCAACAAGTTGATCTCAGAGGCTTGTGAGAAGGCAGGGGTCAAGTCCGAAGAGGTTTATGACATGGCTGTCGTCGGTAACACCGCTATGCACCACATATTCCTAAGCCTAAACCCGAAATACGTCTCCTTGGCACCATTTCCGGCGGTTACCGGGGGCTCTTTGAACGTGAAAGCCAGAAGTCTTGGGGTTCGCATCAACAGAGGAGCATACGTATATACGATGCCGTGCGTGGCGGGATTTGTTGGGGCCGATGCCATCGCTGACATGCTTGCGACGGAAATACATAGACTTAACGAACTTTCGATGTGCATAGACATCGGAACCAACACAGAGATCATGCTAGGAGACGAGAGAAAACTTATGGCGTGTTCGTGTGCTTCTGGACCAGCGTTTGAAGGAGCCCACGTTAAACATGGGATGAGGGCGGCAACTGGAGCCATTGAAAGAGTGTTTATAGACCCAGAAACCCTTGAAGTTACATACAGAACGATAGAAGATGCAAAACCTAGAGGGCTTTGTGGTTCAGCCATAGTGGACGTTGTTGCAGAGATGCTCAAGGCAGGGGTAATAGACCGAAGTGGCAAGATTAACACAAAGTTTGAGACTGCGAGGCTTAGGGTCAAGGATAATATTATGCCTGAACTTGTAATTGCTTGGAGCAACGAAACAGAAGGCGGTGACGACATAGTGATAACACAACGGGACGTGCGCGAAATACAGTTAGCAAAGGCAGCGATTTATACAGGCGCTAGCATTTTAATGAATAAGATGAGGGTAACTGCGGCAGACATCAAGCACGTCTTCATAGCCGGGGCTTTTGGCACCTATGTAGACCCGAGAAGCGCCAAAGTAATAGGCATGTATCCCGATGTTCCCCTTGACCGTGTCAAATTCGTGGGAAACGCAGCGGGCTCTGGAGCGAGAATGGCACTAACTTCAGTTAAGGCGAGAAAACTAGCGGAGGAAATCCGGGCCAAGGTCGAGTACTTAGAGCTGGGGGCAGACCCAGAGTTCGAAGGGGAGTTCACTAAGGCTTTGTTTTTCCCACACTTAGAACTTGACCGTTTCCCGAATGTGAGGAGAATGCTCGGACTTTAATCTATGAACCCCTTCTTTCTCGTCTTTTTAGCTCTTCAATAAGGTTTGTGATAAGCCTTAAGGCATCTGCAGCGTCAGGAGCATATCCGTCAGCCCCGTACTCTTCTGCCACGCCTTCTGTTATGGGTGCTCCACCAATGACTACCTTCGCATTGCAGCCCCTTTTTCTGAGCTCTTCAATAACTTTCTTCATCCCGCCCATCGTAGTGGTGAGAAGAGCGGACATAGCAACGATGTCAGCGTTATACTTTATAGCAGCTTGGATAAATTCTTCAAGCGGGACATCCTTACCAAGGTCTACGATGTGAAATCCCGCGGCTTCTAAGACAACTTTCACCAAGTTTTTCCCTATGTCATGAATATCGCCCTCAACGGTTCCGATGATTACTGTTCCACTATGCCTTGCTCTTTCCACCTTGAGGTGAGGCCTTAAAATACCTAAGCCAGCGTACATGGCCTGTGCAGCTAGGAGTAGCTCAGGTACGTAATATACTTTCTTGTCAAAAAGCTCGCTAGCTTTCATCAACCCATCGGACAAGCCGTTAGTGATGGCTTCGTAGGCGTCCACACCTGCCTCGATAGCCTCTTTAGCTAGTTGGGCCGTTAAGTTTGCGTCGCCCTCAAGAACAGCCTTTGTCAGTTTCTCCAGGATATTCGACTTAGCGCTACTCAACCTAACCCCTCTAACAAAAGTTATTTAAACTTAATATTAGTTTTTCTTCCTTTCTGAGGTGTTTAAATGATTCCTAGGGAGAGAGTCTTAAACGCAGTTTTTAATCGTGAAGTTGATAGGATACCGGTAGTCTCAGTAACAAGCGTGGCAACAGAGGATTTTATGGAGGCTTCCAACGCTTGGTGGCCGGATGCGCATAAGGACCCCAAGAAGATGGCTGAGCTTGGAGCAGCAGCTCATAAGATGACTGGTCTTGAATCTGTGAACGTGCCTTTCTGCCTTACTGTGGAAATTGAGGCGTTAGGTTGTCAAGTATCGCTCCACGAGAAGGGAGAGAAGCTGAGGTGGCCATCCGTTATAAGTAGTCCCGTAAAAGAGCCAACAGATTTAGAGATTCCAGAAGACTTCGCTAAAAGAGGCAGGATTCCGGTTGTGTTGAAGGCAATAAGGCTGTTAAAAAAGGAAATCAAGGAAGACGTCTCAGTGGTTTCGTATGTTACAGGCCCTTTTACTATGGCTGGCTACCTGGCTGGCCACGATAAGCTCTTGATGATGACTTTAACGGACCCGAGGAAAGCTAGGGATTTTATCGATATGGCAAGCAAAGTTGCAGCTCATTTTGGTGCCCTTTTGAAGGAAGCTGAAGCCGATGTCATAACAGTCCAAGAGCCCTCTGCTTGTTGTGACGTTATAAGCCCCAGCATGTTTGATAACCTCATTAAACCATCGTTAAGGGAACTCATGGCTCAGCTCAAACCACCAAGAATTTTGCATATATGCGGCACCGTTAGCCCAATCCTTAGGGGCATGGCGGAGTGTGGAGCCGAGGCGTTAAGCGTGGATGAGAGGGTTAACGTCGCCGAAGCCAAGAAAGCCCTAGGACCTAAACCCACGATTGTAGGCAACATAGCACCGATATCAGTCCTCTTCAAGGGGACCCCTAAAGACGTTGAAAGAGCGGTCATCGGAGCTATCGAAGCAGGAGTAGACATGGTGGCGCCGGGATGTGACTTGTGGCCATACACGCCCGCTGAGAATGTGAAAACGATGGTTGAAGTTGTCAAGAAGCATGGTAAAAGGTAGTGGAAATGTCTAAAAAAACCCATGTAGTTTAGGTATAGATGCCCACCAGCTCCCCTTAAGCTCTAAAAAGCAGAGGAGGGAAAAGGAACCATAAATGTATTTTAAGAGCCTTTTTCCCCATGCCAATGCTCCTCTAAAAACTTGGGTATGTCTGAGGAGCTGGAAGGTCCGATCAGAACCTTCCATCCAGTTAGGTCCTCGATTTCACCACTTAAGTGTGCCGCCAAACCGGGTATAATCAGTGTCCTATGCTTTACTTTTTCCTCTATCTTCGTTTCCATCATGGCTTTAGCTACACTTTCAGCGGTTAATCCACCTTTGCGCACCATACGCGAGCGTGCCGCCGCGCTTTGAACGCCTATTCCCTCGCTATCGACCACTAACAGATAGCATTTATTGCTGATGTCGGAGGATTCGATGTCAGATTCTACCGTGTAATACGTTAGGGCGAAGTTGGTCGTAAACATCACCGGTGAGTTTTCATCGGGTTCTCCAAAGATCCTGAGTCCCGGCTCAACAGCCGACGGTTTTCTGGGGTCGGTGTAAAGGTTTTGACGAAGTATGGTTATAGGCAGTAGCACCCACCCGTCCGTGCTGTGCATTATCAGGAGGTCGGCGTATCGGGTGATTAACATCGAGGCGATGTAAGCCTCCTTCCACTTTGCGACCTCCGGCTCCTTCCCGTGTTCCGCCCAGGCTACGATAGGGGTGCCGATTAATGGAAAACCGAGAAGTTCGTCTCTCTTCTCACACGAGATTCGACGGAGCATGGTGAAGTTGTTAACGGTATCTATGAGATCCTCACCTGGGAAGGTTCCCGGGTCTAAGGCAAGATCCTTCACGCCATATTCCATTGAAGCCTTCGTCATAGAGCTGAGGAGTTTAAGGTCATCCGGAGCAAGTAGGGCGAGGGGGCATTTATACATAAACGCCAGCTCCACCATGTCTCTCCAATTGTCCTTCGTAGCAGCATGAATGAGGGGTCTCTTTTCTGGGATAGCTACTAAACCGGCTTCAAGAACGCTCGAATTGAGTGAGCAAAGAACCAGTGGCAAGTTTGTGTTTTCCGTTATCTTCTTCACCGTCATCCTAAACTTCGCTGGATCATTAGATGTGGATCGAACCGCTATTAAATTGAGCTTTAATTCTTGGCCGAGATAAGTATATGAGAAACCTTCAACTTCTCTAACCCGCTTTAAAAGTTCATTGTGAGGCAACTCGTCTGTGACGTCGATGGCGATTGCCGTTGGATTAAAGTAGGTGAGTTTGTGACGATACATCACGAATTGGCCGCCGATTTTAACCGCTCTCTCGCCTGTGCCGATGATGATTTCCTTGACCAGCGGCTTAAGCAATTGCCAAAGTTTTTTGTACGCCTCTTCGTATTCCTTCTCAAGAAGTGGAGGACACCCCTCCATAGTTGCCTCTCTGTTGACCAGCTTGGATGCGAAGGCCATGCAGCTCTTTTCCCCGCATCCCTTACAGTTCGTTCTTGGAAGTAATTTATACACGTCGATGGGGCTGATTTCTCTACTGGACAAGCCTGTCCTCCTCTTCAGATTTTTATGATCTGCCAATCAATCTTCTCAGGTTTCTCAGCACCTTTGTCCATCAGTCTCTCGATAACATCTTTAACCGTTTTAATGGCTAGGGGGTGCATCATCATGAAGTAGTCAACGCCAGCTAGGAGACCGGTTAGCGCAGTCACTGTTTCCCACAGGGGACCTCGAAGCTCACGGGGTTCCCACTGGGGAGCCATCTTCTTCCAAGATTCTCTGGCAAACCAAGCGTTCGTTGTCCCTGATGCCATGGGATGTTGAAGCTCATAGTCGCCCATCAATGCAGCTAAACGTACGCGCTCCATCACAGTAAATGTGAATTCTAGCCCATAGCCAAGGGACGCTGTTGCGGTGTCCATTACTATTTGTTCCTTGGGGAGTATGTCGTAAAGCTTGTGGTTTAACTCCCTCGCTTCGTTCATGTCCATCCCCGTGAGGGCAAGTGCAACGTGGCCGTATTTTTTGATGGTTTCCGCTGTTCTTTTTATGTCCATATATGGACTCACTGAGCTAACCATTAACCGCTCGCCTTCAGCCGCTTCCGTAACCTTCTCAAAAACCGCCAGGTCTTTCTCAGGGTCACCACAGCCCCCGACGGCGAGTGGGACATCTACTGCCTGCAGTACTTCCTCAACGGTTTTCGCTGCCTCTTTCGGCGAGGTATCCTTCATCTGAGGATTAATGCTGGTTAGTTGTAGTGTAATCATCTCTGCTCCAAATTTATCGACACAGCGTTTAGCCCACTCTGCAGGGTCCTCCATGACGTCCTCAATGTGCGTCTTCAACGGCTTCGGTAGGGGGATTTTCGTGTCGAAAACGTCACAAGCAACTACGGGGGGATGTGGTGGAGGACTTTCAAAATTGTAAAAGGCAGGGGATTTTTCACCTCCGATGACTATGGACTTTCCGCGGGTTCCTCCCTCACCTTTTGTTGCCCCAAGTTTCACTTCCACAATCTGCCCGGGATATTCCATGATTGGAGGGGTAAATGTAACTTCAGGAATCTTCGTAGGCTTTACCTTCGGCGGTGGTGCAACTAGCTTCGGTGGGGCAGCTGCCACGGCGGCCGGTTGCAACACGATCTCTAAGTCCCCGACTTCTATGTCTACATATTCAAGTTCTATTTTCCCGAATTTGCTTAGAAGCTCTAGGAGCGTAGGGCCAAATTTGATTACAGCCTTCTTCCCTTTCTTCTCTTCTTCCAAAATTTTTCCCCTCCTCACCCATTTGAAAGATTTTTACGAGGTTTTAAACTTGAGCAAGACGTTGCCTCCTGTTTTCTTCTGGCCCATGGTGATGGCATTATTGAGTGAGGCGCGGTCCTCTATGTAAGTGATTATGTAGACGCCAGCCTCCTTAAATGTATTTACGATCTCGGCATGATAGGGGTAGGATTTTTCAATAGCCTATTTCCTGGGTTTGCTGAGAAACTTGAAAATACGCATACAAAGAATCTGTTTTATAGAAGTTTCTCTTAACAAGTGACGTGGACAAAGGCTTTTTTATCTGAATCTCTGTTCGTATATTACCAAGAAGTGGGTGAGCATCTGTGGGGTCTTCACTTCCATCCAATGTAGAGGACGAAGTTCTAGGTTTGCCCAGAACCACACCACTCTATTATGAATACCCATATCTCCGCGAGTTTGAGTCCGGGGTCCTGAGGGTTGTCAGCTTTGGCGAAAACTGTTACGTTGTTTTGGAGCAAACGTGCTTCTTCCCCGAGGGTGGGGGTCAACTCGGTGATGTAGGCCTCCTCATCGGTTCATCGGGAAAGCTGAGGGTAGTGGACACGCAAGCTGTGGATGAAGTGATAGTTCATGTTGCTGTTCCAGTGTATGGGGAGGTTAAGGAGGGGGAGTCTGTTCGTGGAAGCATCGACTGGAATGTGCGATATGATAGAATGAGGCAACACACGGGTTCTCATGTGCTCTTCTCCGCCATAAAGCAGGTTCTTGGCTTGGAGGAGCTCATCTACATGGGCGTTCAGATCAAGGAAGACTTGTCGAGGATCGACATCAGCTATGGCAAGCCCATATCTCCAGACCAGTTGCGGGAGATAGAGGGGCTCTCGAACAGAGTCTGCCTCCAGAATCGAAAGGTGAAAACTTGGTTTACCACCCGTGATGAGGCGGAACGCACCTATGGAAAACGACTCGGCATAACTGAAGTGACGCCCTTCGGCACGGTTCGTGTGGTGGAAGTGGAGGAATGGGACGTAGCGTTATGCTGTGGAACCCACGTTAGCTCGACGGCGGAGATCGGTCTGGTAAAGGTTTTGGAGAGGTTTAGGCTGCAGAAGGGAGTGGAGCGAATCGAGTTCACCACTGGCGAGAGAGCCTACCGATATTACGAGGATTCGATGCAGAAGTTGAGCGAGTTGGCTCAACAGCTCAGGTCCCCCACAGAAGAAATCATCAGCCGAGTGGACCTTCTCCTCAAAGAGAGGGAACACCTTAAGGAGGAACTGGAAAAGGTTAGAAACCAGCTAGTGGAGGCACAAGCACTGGAACTGCTCAGTGAAGCGGAGTCCTTCGGCGAGTTTAGGCTTTTGAAGAAGGAGCTTCCCGAGGTCGATGCCCAAAGCTTAAAGAGGATGGCCGCCACACTCACGAACAAAGACCCCTACCTCATCGTCATCCTTGGCAGTGCTGTGGAAAAAGCTTGCATTATCGGGGCGGCCGGGCAAAAGACTGTGGAAAAAGGAGTCAACATGGCCGAGACGATCAAAGAGGCAGCGAAGGTCATTCAAGGAGGCGGTGGAGGAACCGCTAAAATCGCTCAAGCTGGAGGAAGAGACCCAAGCCAGCTGGGAAAGGCGCTACGTCAATACGTAGACGATGTTACAGCAAGATTGAAAGCACTACACCAACAGCATGAGTCTAACCATTGAATACCCGCCATGAATCTCCCTACAATCTATACAGTTTCTGTCTGTGTTTATGTCTCTGCGCACTTCATGTTAGTAAGAAACTCTTAAATAGTCTCGTGTAGAATTGCATGGTAAGTGGTCGTGATGGGTGACTACGTTCCACAACGCTAACTTCTTACGCGATGTCCATTTCATACTAGCCTTTAGTTTTTCTAAAGCCATGTGTCAGGAGGAGAGAAGCTAAGATGTCAGAAGTAGGAATCACCGTGAAAAAGGCTGAAAACTTTTCCGACTGGTACACGCAGGTTGTCTTGAAGGCTGGCCTAGCTGACTACGCTCCCATAAAAGGCTGCATCGTCTTCATGGAACACTCCTACGCCATCTGGGAAAAAATCCAAGCTTTCTTCGACAAGCGAATAAAGGAAATCGGACACAAGAACGCCTACTTCCCCATGTTCATACCCGAACGATTCTTGAGGAAGGAGGCCGAACACTTCAAGGGGTTCGTCCCCGAGTGCGCATGGGTCACAATCGGAGGAGACACTGAGCTAAAAGAAAAGCTCGCGGTGAGACCCACGTCGGAAACCATCATCTACACCATGTACAAGAAGTGGATCAAAAGCTGGAGAGACCTCCCCATCCTCCTAAACCAATGGTGCAACATTGTACGATGGGAAACCAAAGCCACCAAACCCTTCCTACGAACAAGGGAATTCCTCTGGCAAGAAGGGCATACGGCTCACGCAACTAAAGAAGACGCCGACAAAGAAGTCATGGACATCCTAATGATCTACAAAGACCTGATAGAAACCCAGCTAGCCATTCCAGTATTAGCCGGGAGAAAAACTGAAAGTGAAAAGTTCGCCGGAGCCCTCTATACAACTACTCTAGAAGCTGTAATGCCCGACGGAAAAGCCCTGCAGATGGGAACCTCCCACAACCTTGGACAAAACTTCTCTAAGGCCTTTAGAATTAAATTCATCGGAGAAGATGAAAAAGAACACTATGTTTGGACAACCTCATGGGGCATATCTACCCGACTAATAGGCGCCTTGGTGATGGTCCATGGCGACGACAAAGGATTGGTGCTTCCCCCGAAAATAGCTCCGTATCAAGTGGTGATCATTCCAATATTCTATAAAGAAGTCGAAAAGGATACTATCTTAAGTAAGGCTAGAGAAGCCCTCACGAAGCTGAAGGAAAACAGAATATCGACTGTCCTCGATGACCGAGCAGAGTACACACCCGGGTGGAAATTTCACGAATGGGAACTGAGGGGCGTGCCGATACGAATCGAGATTGGCCCAAGAGACATCGAAAAAAGACAGATAGTCGCTGCCCGAAGAGACACGCTTGAAAGAGTGGAGATAAAAGAGGAAGAGCTTCTTAAAACCATAAACGAGATGCTTGAGGACATTCAAAACAACCTTTTCAATCAGGCGAAGAGGTTCCTAGAGGACCACATCACCTCTGTAAAAACCTACGAAGAATTCAAGGAGGTTCTAAGAAAAAAGGGCGGGTTCATCAAAGCTTGCTGGTGTTCAACCAGAGAATGTGAAGAAAAGATAAAGGAGGAAACTGGAGCAACGATCAGGGTGGTCCCCTTCCAAAAAGAAGACTTGTTTTCAAACTGCGTGTACTGCGGCAGTGAAGCGAAGGAGGTAGTTCTCTTCGCTAGAGCCTATTAGGCTGCAAGCAACCTCTTAAACCTCATCCTCCATTTGGAAGCTTACTTCAGCATCAATTAGAACCATACAGAGTCTAAGCAGAGAAAAGCCTGGTGCTAAACCGCTGAAATGGCGTAAGCAAACGTAACCCTAATTAACGCTTTCCACGTTAATGAATTGCTTTGGTTGAGGGCTAAATCTATGAGAGCCATCATGGTGGTTGGAGACGGCATGGCTGACCGCCCCCTTCGGGAACTTAAAGGAAAAACTCCGCTTGAAGCAGCGGAGAAACCTTCACTCAACTGGGTTGCCGAAAACGGCGTCTGCGGCATCATCGACCCCATCGGTCCCGGCGTTCCTCCCGGAAGCGACACAGCTCATCTCGCCTTGCTTGGATACGACCCCCTCAAGGTCTACGCTGGTCGAGGGGCACTGGAGGCTTTAGGGTCAGGAGTGGAAATTCTGCCCGACGACGTGGCTTTTCGATGTAATTTTGCCACTGTTGACGACCACCTTAGGGTGATTGACAGAAGAGCTGGAAGGATTGAAACCGACGATGCCTCTCGTCTTGCTGAGGGATTGAAGGAAATAGCCCTCAAAGAACATCCAAAAGTTCAGATTAGATTCGAAAACACCCTCCAGCATCGTGCAGTACTGCTACTTAGGGGACCCGGGCTGTCTACGATGGTGTCCGACTCTGACCCGCAAAAAGTTGGAAGGCAAGTTTTAAGGGTGCATCCCCTTGATAACACTTCTGAGGCTGGAAAAACTGCGGAAATTGTTAATGAACTCACGCAACACTTTCATGAAATCTTGAAGAAACATCCTGTCAATGAAGAGAGAAAGAAGCGGGGCTTGCTCCCAGCGAACATTATTTTATGTAGAGGTGCTGGGAAACTGCCAGATATGACGCTGATTCCACTCCAGTACGGAGTTCATGCAGCTGCTATAAGTGCCATGCCACTGGTGAGGGGGGTGTGCAAAGCGGCGGGGATGAGACTTCTTGCGGTTTCTGGCGCCACGGGAACGTATGACACCGACGCCGTGGCGAAAGCGAACGCTGTTGTTCAGGCAGTTCAGTCTTATGATCTGGTGTTTGTGCATGTGAAGGCTCCCGACGTCGCTAGCCACGATGGTAAGGTTCAGCAGAAGATTAAGATGATTGAAAAAATCGACGAGATGATGGGGCACATTCTTCGGGACGTAAACCTGGATGAAACTGTCGTGGTTGTTACTGCTGACCACACCACTTCGTTGTCCACGAGGGAGCATGAGGGTGACCCGGTGCCAGTCGCTATAGCAGGACCTGGCGTGCGCACAGACGAGGTTAAGGAGTTTGGTGAAAGAGCTTGTGCGAGGGGAGGGCTGGGGAGGATAAGGG
>Ga0209314_10000406_pt1 | contig 19059 bp, 17 predicted proteins | sample I19B2metaG_FD_184146 | JGI IMG/M metagenome (GOLD analysis project Ga0209314, IMG submission 184146) | Lake sediment bacterial and archeal communities from Gulf of Boni, Indonesia to study Microbial Dark Matter (Phase II) - ​I19B2 metaG... | ecosystem: Environmental > Aquatic > Freshwater >... | reverse complement strand
CCCGTCAGCTACGGCATCCTTCTTTGGAAGGAGGTTCTTAGGCAGAATATACGGTGTCCTATTTACGGCTTATGGGGTTGCTGGACTGACAGGGGCCTTAGTTGGCGGTTTCATTAGGGACATAACTGGCTCCTATGCCTTCGCTATGTACACCGCGGCCGTACTATCGCTTACCGCAGCTATAATGGCTCAAGTAGGAGCAAGGCTCAAGAAGTAAAGCAAGTTTCCTCTCTTTATCAACTATCTTCTATGTTTATAGGATTCATAGGTCTGCTTGGCTTGGTATACAAGCGTGGTCATCATTATTACGAAGCCTAATTTCACTTGATTTTCTATAAAGGCGGAGACCCCTAGTGCTTCTAATAATAGTGTGGGGTGCAGACAAGAGCAGAACTCGGATGATAAAGTTGTGCTGCATACAGAGAGAAAGTCACCGAAGATCTTCACAGATTTAGCGTGCGGTTTGAGAGGTGGGAGCCGAAAGACTAGTGCAACATAGAGGCTGGTGAGAACCACCGATAGAATCAGAGAGAAATGTCTCAGATTCTCCAGCACTGCTCTTCTTGGAAGACCGCTTTGGAAAAGAGCCACAACGAGAAACAAAATCCCTATTAGGAAAACTATGTCTATGGTTTTAAGGCCGCGAGACATAATCATCGATAAAGGGAGAAGAGCGGCCACGGCGAATCCCGCTGCTATTGACAAGTAGACTTGGGGCTGATATGGAAGAAGAAAGGAAACAACACTTAATATGATAATGGCGAAACCGTAAAACGCAAGGATTCGAGGATTCATCATTCTGACGAGGCTGTTCTTCAAGCTTTCTCGAAATGATTTCAAGAACCTAGCTACGAACCTCGACCTTTTTTCGTCTATCTTCAATACCGCTAAAAAGCTAATCATTCCGCGAGTATCCCTTTGTTCCATCTTGAAGACTCAAGCCGCGACATTTTTAGGTGACATTTTGCCTCTGTTGCACCTATAAATATATAGTAGTTGCATCCCATAATACAGGCTACAACAATGTCCTTAGCCATTTATCAAGGAGAAGAAATCGAGTTCGGCGTTCCATTTAAAACGCCTGGAGTAACCTACGTGAACGATCTGTTGGAAGCGTTAGCTGAATATAGGCTCAAGGGAGGAATTCCTGCTCTTCTGCCGATAAGTGAGGGCTTCTCCCAGTTTTTGAGGAATGGTGGAAGGGCTTATGGAGACATGGCGGGTTCCTCGGGCGTATACGACATATTCGAAATAACAACTCCGGAGTGCGAGAATTCACTAGAACTCGTTGCCTATGATAAAGCAATAGAACAATACGCACGCCTTGCTTCACAACAATTAAGTCGCAAAATTGGAAGGGAAGTGCATTGCTATAAGGCGAGTATCGCGTTAGCTTCTCCGCACTCAGAAGAATATACAACGCGAGGGGCGCACGAATCCTACTTGGCTGAAAACATTAGAATTGTGGATAAGTTGGATCTTCTGGTCCCGTTTTTAATATGCAGACAACTATTCTGCGGCGCAGGAGGATACTACAAAAAGAGATTCCTTATCTCACCCAGACAAATGTTCTCGGAATGTATTTATGGAGAAAGAGCCTTCGGGTATTGGCCAGTGATTACCCTAATAGATGAACCGTTGGCCGATAGAAAATATTATAGAATTCACGTTACCAACGGAGAGGGTGTTAGATCCGAGTTAACAACCTTCCTCAGACAAAGCATAACCTCATACGTAATTCTCTGCATACAACGTAATAAGCTACAAACGGTTCCAAAGATGAAGAACCCGTTGAATACAGCAAAAACTATTTCGGCAAACATAGATGGCGAATGGAAAATTGAGTTGGAAGACGGAAGGCGAATAGACGCTATAGAGTATCTCAACTCGTATTACATTTCTTCGATTGAGAAACTATTCGAGGAAAGCAATCCGGCGGACCACGATAAATTTGCCTTCAAAGAGCTAAAGTTCATTCTAGAAAAACTTAGTGAAGGATCTTTCGAAGCTCTTGATAAAAGCGTTGAGTGGGCGATAAAGCTGAGTTTAATCGAAAAAGGTATCGATGATTTCTTCGAATTCGAAGAAGGGCTAACTGAAAGCCAGAAGAAAGAGGCGGCAAATTTTCAGTACACCGCCGTAACCGATCCGCTCTTTGAAGACTTGACAAAAGATTTCGGATTTAAAAGAATGGTAAGTGACGAAGAGATTCATAGAGCGTTGCTTCAACCTCCTAAGAACTCTCGTGCTGAGCTAAGAGTCAGAATAGCAGACCATTTCAAGAATAGAGTAAAAAACATTTCGTGGAATAGCATCTCAATTGATGAAACTACTTTTCACTTCGATGAGCCACATGGATGGAATGAGAATAAGATAATTAGCCAAGTTGCTAAAATAGAAAGCTACCTAGCTAAAGAAAACCGCTAAGGTGGATAACACGTGACGTATACTAGTAGAAACCAGCCATCATCAATAATATACAGCATACCGAGAGGTGTTGAACAAGAATACGCACTGGTCACCCACCCCCCATCAAGCGGGATTCTGTTAAATCGCATGATAGATGAAGCCATAGTCGGGCTGAAGGAGAAGGGTTTCATCAGCGATGTGGAGTGGAGCTTAAACGATGAGACTGGAAACTTAGCCTATGAACGGGCAAGGGCGATGCAATGGACACTGCCAGGTAGCTCAACCGAGCAGGCTTACAATGGGGCGAGAGTTTATAACGATGCAGCTCATTTCGAAGTCTCGACGCCAGTATACGTAAATCCGGTGGATTCGGTTATCTATGAACGAGTGAGCGAGTACTTCGCATATTTAGGAACCGCTTCACTTGAGAAAATCCCCGGGGCGTGCGCATATAAGGTTAACACTTCTACGAAGCATGATGGGACAAGGTATATATCCTTAGCTTGGGGGACGCATGGAAGCTCTACTGTGAATCGCGAAAGGTGTAATTTAGATAAATGGAATGAAGTTGAAAGAGCCCTAGTTCCTTACATAGTTACAAGAATACTCATTACAGGAGCAGGGGGAGTGGTTGCCGGACCAAGCAACAAATTGTATGAAATGCCTTTTAGCGGTGCTTTGATAGGAGATACACTAAAGTTCGCGATTTCGCCGCGCGCTCTCTTCATGAAGCACATTTCTTCTCTTGATACAGGGGAAGACAGAGGAATTCTAAACGAGAGGGATGAGCCCCATGCGGATCAAGCGAAATATTGGAGGTTACATGACATTAACTTTGAAGGCTTAAGGAGCGACTTCCAAATCTTCATAAGAGATGTTATGCAAGCCTTTGTGCTCGCGGCATTCAATAGAGGTTATCTTGTTGACGCGCCACAAATCAAGGATCCACTAGATGCTATCAGGATTCTTTCGTTAGATTTTGAACAATGCGATTGGAAGCTCACGTTAAGCAACGGAAGTAACGTCTCTGCAATAGAAGATGTACTAGAAGGATTCTATCTTGCGAAGATCGAGGACATGCTAGATAAGGAGGGCGCTGATAGCATTGATACCGCATCATTTTCAGCGCTTAAATGGCTAATTCAAAGGCTTAAAGAGCGACGATTAGAATCGCTGATCAATGGCATTGATTGGATAACCAAGTTAGAAATCGCTAAAGAGTATGGAGTAAAAGACGTAAATATGCTCATGGCCCTCTGCAACCAGTACACCCTCATAGATGAAGGCACGAGATATTATGTTGACGGAGCCGTGGATTTAGATGCGACCGAAAGCTTGTTTGATCCTTCGACTCTTTCTTTCCTAAGAAACCTAATCCCCTTAGCCGACTTCGAAATAGAGAAATTTAGAGGCAGGGTCAAGCGCGCCTTAAGATACGGACCTTCCGATACAAGGGAGTATCTAAGAACCCTCGTCCTGCACAAAATTCCGCAAGACGTGAAAATGATCAGTTGGTCGAGGGTATATTTTGATCGCAAGCGATTCGTCGAGATGAAGGAGCCCACCATGTATACTGCAAACGATCTCAAAGGATTAGAGGAGGCTCTTAGCGTAGATAAACTCCTTCAGATGACCAAGACGTAGGAGTAAGAAAATTGGCTGAAGTAGGTAGCTTCAAAATAAAAAAGAAAAAAATTAGGGAAATTCATAGCGAGGTAGTGGCGCCTTCAGGCGAGTGAACGCCCTACCCCGGCATTTTGCTCCATGCAGCGTCGACTTTTTCTTGGATCGTTTTTATGTCAGCGTCTGTCAAGTGTTTGAAGCGGCCTTGTGCCTTTATGTAGTCGGCTACAGGTCTCCTAACAGCAGGCTTGTAGGTTAACTTAAATTCTCCATGTTCAACCTCGTAGGACATCCAGATGCCAGTCTCTACTGCTAGTCTGGCCATCTTCACTGTATCCTTTGGATCGAAGATCCATCCCTTAGGACATGGGCACAGCACCATGAGAAACGCTGGGCCTTTTACAAGCAGTCCTTTTCTGACTTTGTTAACCAAGTCGAGCGTGGGATATCCCACTGTCGCCGTTGCTACGTAGGGAACTTCATGGGTAGCCACTATCCTAGGCACATCCTTCGGCTCTCTGATGTTTCCAAACCGTCGAATCTTCCCGGAAGGCGTGAATGTGGTCCACGCGCCCCAGGGAGTTACAGTTGAAGCTTGGATTCCTGTGTTGGCGTAGCTCTCGTTGCTGTATAGGATGTAGAGGAAGTCAAGACCAGACTTCATCGCTCCGGATAACCCTGCGAAGCCTATGTCGGCCGTGCCTCCGTCTCCGCCCATGACGATGACGTTTACTTCTTCCTTCTTTCTTTTGCCCTTTCTCATAAGCGCTGCGAATGCTGCGGCTGTTCCCATCGCTGCTCCGCCCCCACCGCCAAGTTGCGTATGATACCATGGCACTGCATATGGGGTTGTCAGAGCTTGGTGGCCATTTGCAACGTACATGCAACCCGTAGGTCCTAATAGCACAGTGTTAGGGCCTGCAGCTAGCCCTATCATTCTATATGACAACGCTGGGCCACAGCCCGCGCATGTCCTGCGACCTGCTGTATAGTAGTCTTCTGCAGGTAGTTGTTCTATCTTACTTATTAGGGACATACCATCCACCTCCACTTAAATGTCTGGTCCTCTGAGTGTGAGCCAGTGAACCAGTTTTTTGGGCTTTGCTTTTGCTGCTTCTTTGGTCAGCTCGAGTGCTCTTTCCCAGTGTTCAGTCATCACGTCTCTGCCTCCTGCGCATAAGAAGTTTACCGCATTGGGCCTTTCATCCAAATCATAGAGACTAGCTTTTACTTCGTTGAATATTACGCCTGCGTAGTCTGGTGAGCCGTATGAAAAGTCGAAGTCGAATACTCCCACTGCCTTTACTCCTGACAATGCTTTCTGTAGTTCTTCGGTTGGCCATGGCCTGACTGACCTTATCTTGACCATGCCGACTTTTTCTCCTTTTTTCCTTAGTCGCTGGATGAACACTCTAAGATTCTGTGAGTAGGCACCCATCAGCACGAAAGCTATCTCCGCATCGTCCATCATATCTTTCTCTATGAGTGGATTATAGGTCCTTCCGAATATCTTTGCAAAATCTTTGTACGCTTCCGCCATCACTTTCTTGGCATTTTTCATAGCAACATCTATTTGTTTCCTCTGCTCGGGACCTATAAGGGATGGAGCCACGTGTTGCGCCCTGGTTATGGGTCCTACAGCGGGATCTAGTGGGTACGGCGGCTTATAGGGTGGCAGAAACTTTTCAACCTGCTCCTTGGCTGGAAAATCAACTGGGGATGCCACATGAGTGGTTGTGAAGCCGTCAGTCCCGACTACCCACGGGAGAAGGACTCTATGATCCTCAGCCACGCGATAGCCTATCAACGTCATGTCCATAGCTTCTTGAGAATTTTCTGCGAATTGAATTAGCCAACCAAGATCTCGTACGCTGAAGGCATCATTATGTTCCATGCCAAAGTTTCCAGGATCGTCAAGCGCTCTGCAACCTATCATTGCGACCACCGGCATCATGCCTAGCGAAGTAACGTAGATAGCCTCGTAGGCGTAGCCCCAACCCGTTCCACTGCTACCTGTAAACACTCTTGCACCAACTGCACACGCGTGTTTAGCTATCTCAAACTGGTCATGCTCGGACACTGCAACATGAAGCTCCGCATCAAGGTCGCCGTCAGCTATCATTTTAGCCAGTGCGTTCATTACGCCGGTATATGGTCTGATGGGATAGGCTGATATGACATCTGCGTCAGCTAGTTTAACTGCCTCGGCGATGGCTCTAGTACCTGTTACAACTCTAATTGGCATATCATTCTCCTCCTAATACCCAAACTCCACTACTTCCCAGCAGGGCACCATCTCTTCCTTCTGCTTTGTTTTGAATTCGATCTCTGATACCATTGTTATGGCCTTTGTTGGGCAGACTTCGGCGCATAGGCCACACCCTTGGCAATACTCCCAGTCTACACCCTCTTTTCGTTTCAATAGCTCATTCTTGATTCTAGCACCAGCTGGACATAGAAGCCAACAGATCAAGTCGCCGTTACACTTCTTCTCGTCGTGTACAGGCCTTTTGAATCGGACGAAAGATGTTTTGAACGCTATGTTTTTCTCCCCTGGCTTTGGACCGAAGTCTATTAGTTGCACAGGCATCTTATCCCATGCTGGGAGAGCTGCGATTCTCTCTTTGAAGCTTTTACCCTCTGCCCACTTTCTTTGCATTTTCCTATACTCGTCTATCTTCATAGTCGTTGACATTCTACATGCTAACCTCCTTTATTTCGGCTTCATCGTAAGCCTTTTTCAGAACATCTGATTTTTCTTTAGGAACTCCTAGTTGCTCGAAGGCTTTAGCCACAGATTTTACATCAACAACATTTGTGGCCTTGGCTACTGCGGCTGAGCAGGCAATTGCCACATCCCTATCGTAATCAGCGGCGCGCAGTATCACGGTCTTTCCTTTCCAAGATGTTCCTGGTGGAATTGCCTCTTTGAGAAGCTTCTTTATTGTGTCAAGTGGTAGGGAAGAGTTAACTACTATTGTGCCTCCCTGTTTTAAGCCGTCGAATATTGAAGCTCTCTGTGAAGTCCCGGTAATGATCATAGCTGGGTCCAGAATCACGGTTGCATCGAAGATTTCACCGACAGGCTCCAATTCTTCTGGCGGCATCTCTTCAAGCTTGGGCGTTCCAACGATAGCGTATGCAGCGAACGGCACATAAACTCTTTCCGGAGCGTCGTCATATCTAAAGTAAAAGAATGCGGTCTTGCCTTCTAAGCTAGCTGCTGTGGCCAAAAACCTTGCAACATTCGTGGCGGAGCCCGATTGGACCACGCCACGACCGTGAGATACAATCCAAATCGGTTCCATGAGCTACTAACTTCGCTTAATTCTATTTAAGTTTTTTCCAGTTTTTGCGTGTTTTACACAAAAATTTTCGACATCTCACATGCTGATTGACAAATTGAAAATGAAAAACAAAAATTCGCAAATGAAAATGTTGTGTTCTCCTGATTTCACTCCAAGAAATCTAAATGCATTTATATTATTCTATTTTAATTTAGATTTGTGAAATCATTTAGATTTTTTAAAGAGTGATGGTCTAATGAAGTTCCTAGTAACTGGTGGAGCTGGATTTGTTGGTTTTCCCCTAGTTAGACATTTACTCGATGCGGGACATCAAGTTGTGGTCCTCGATAAGGTTTCCGAAGATTTGCAAACACTAAGGGATCGCCCAGCATTAAAGATAATCACTGGAGGCATCGAAGACACTGAAGCAGTTCGAGAAGCCATGAAAAATGTAGATGTGATTTATCATTGTGCGTGGTCGTTCGCTCCAAAGCCTTCCGAGGCATTCAAGATAGATGTAGGAGGCTATATCAACGTACTTGATGCGGCTGTAGAGAACAAGGTCAAACAATTTTTATTCGCCAGCAGTAGCGTGGTCTACGGGGAGCCGACTTATGTGCCGATTGATGAAAATCATCCCCGACTCGTGGAGAAGTCGAGAGATCCTCTGCATGCCACGACTAAGTTAGCAGCGGAAAAGCTTTCGGAGCTGTATTACAAGCTGCATAAATTGCCTTTCACGATTTTCATATTTTGGTGGACATATAGCGATGAGCGTATTCCTGGCAGGACGCTGAGAGGAATTGTGGACACAGCCTTAAAGGGAGAACCGCTCCAAATACCGGAAAAAGCTGGTGGAAGTATCGTGTATACGGATGATATAGTTGAGGCGTTTCGACTTGCGACGCTCAATGAAAAAGCCTATGGACAAATATTCAATCTTGCAAGTTTTTACATAACCTGGGAGGAGTTACTCAACCTGATAATCAAGCTATCGGGGTCAACGTCAAAGACGGAATACGTAACTCCAGACAAATGGGCTGGTCCTGGATTTTTAACTGGAGTATGGGACTTGAACATTCAAAAAATTAAGCAATTACTCGGATACAAATCAAGTGAAAAGGCTAAGAGGACATTCGAAGAATCGCTAGCCAAAGTCATCGCAACTCAAAGGGAAAAGCTGGCGCAGGCTTGACCTCGCTGAAGCATGAGAATCCTCAGTTGAAGCCCACTAAATTCCCGTAGTATTTGCGCGATCTTCTAGCTGTAATGTCCACACGCCTGTTGCTCGGTCAATGAAGAATTGACTGAGCTGTTTTTGGTCTTCGAACCTTTTTCGACCACGATTCAAATCTCAGAATTGATGCGGTGGGCGGGATTTGAACCCGCGTTTCTGCCGTGGCAGGGCAAGGTCTTAGACCAGGCTGGACCACCACCGCGTTGGTGCCGAGGGCCGGACTTGAACCAGCGACAATCCGGTTTCTGGGGAGGACTTCAGCTTCGTCCACGATGAAGTGCCTCCACCGTGTCGGACGCTCTCCCAGACTGAGCTACCTCGGCGCCGAAAGGTTAAGGACGAATGTTTTCATATAAATTTTTAGAGTTCTTAATTTTATTGATATGCTTTGGGTTTGAGAAGTTTACTGTTGTTTTAAATGTTCTTTTCGAATCTTTTTTACTGCCTGAACCATGTTTGCAAGTTTCTTTGAGGCTGTGGCTTGGGCTTCTTTTTCATCAGGGTAATGGTCTTTTAGGGAGCCGAATCCGCAGTCTGGAAATATGACTAGGTTTTCGAGACCAAATTTGTCTCCAGCTTTGAGAATGAATTGTTTGATTTCATCAACGGATTCTATGGCGATGCCAGTTTCTGTTTGTGGTTTTGTTCGAACTGAGCCCAGTCCGACTAGCTTGTCATGGTGTTCTATGTCTACCTTCCTGTATTCCTCGAGGTTTTTGGGGATTGCCTTGAATTCGTGATCGAGTATCTGCGCCTTTGTCTTCAGTAATGTGCGTCCTATTCCTCGCAGTTCCCCGCATATGTGGAGGGCGGTGATGCATCCGCCGGCTCTACTTAATGCCCGGTCAACTGCCTCCACAACTACATCTTCAGAAATGCCAAGCCAGAAAGCATAGGGAATAGTTGGTTCGTCTATAGAGATCATCGTAGCACCATGCTCATGTTGCCACCTAACAATTTCACCGACTACGTCGGCGAACGAGAGGATTATATCCGGATATTTTATGGCGTACGTGTCCTTCAAGATCTTGGTTACGGATGCAAGTGTAACGGGGCCAGTGACCGGTACTTTCACACCCCTTACGGTTTTCTCGTAGTTATGGACTTTTAAGTAGCGCAAAGTCCAGTCAAGATCTTCTACTGAGAAAGGAGACTTTGGAGTAGTTAAATTTGAAACAAGCCAAGCCTCATCGCCGCGGATCTCGATACCGCACTTCTGCTCAGCCAATGGCTTCAGAAGCATCATGGTCATGTCTTGAAGCTGTGGAGGAGAAGGGTAATCAATTCCAGCCTTCAGCTGATCCTCAAGCGCAAGACGCATATTCTTTTCATTGTAGCTTAACGGAAAGCTTCCGATCACGCTTGTCGCGAGTTTTCCACGTAGCTCTGAAATTGCCATATAGAATCGAGCTCGCATTCTATTGTAGTTGTATAGTAACCAGAAAGACTTTAATCTGATTGGTTAAGCTTTCTCTTCGGTATTCGCCTAGAGAAATTAGTTATAAGAAGCCATTTTCACTATAAAACCAACTGACTGGGCCGGTGGCTCAGCCTGGTAGGGCGCTCCCTTGGCATGGGAGAGGTCCGGGGTCCGAATCCCCGCCGGTCCACTTCTAATTCATCTTCCCTTACCGCGCACTAAGGATGTAAGTACTCCGGCTGCGGCTATAAACCCTGAAACAGTGAAGGCGCGCCTCATCCCTTCAACGAAGGCGCCTGCGCTTACGCTATTGCTTTGAATTGCGATTCCGATGAATAGTTCGGATAAAAGCCTTGGAGAGACAACTGTGGCTGCAACAGCGCTCATTACAGCGAGACTTAGGGATTGTCCCATAAACCTCATGGTCGCCAACGTGCCTGAAGCCACGCCTAGCCGTGTCTTATCGACAGAGCCCATAACCGCGCTTGTGTTAGGTGAGGAGAAGAGCCCCATGCCCAGCCCCACTATAAACAGTCTCGCGAGCACATCTAATGGGGATGAGGAGAGACTCAGAGTGCTCAACAAGAATAGCCCGATGAAGACTACTCCCATGCCAGCTGAGCTGAGCAAACGTGAGCCCAGCCTATCTGAAAGCCATCCGCTTATGGGCGATAGAGCCGCCATTGTTATGGGCATCGGAAGCATCATCAAACCTGCCTGTGCGGGGGAGTATCCGAGAACCCTTTGCAGATAGAATGCCATGAAGAAGCCTAAACCAAAGTATGACATGTAATTTAACAGCGCTGAAATATTTGCAGCTGCAAAAAGACGGTTGCGTGTAAAGAGAGATAGGTTAAACATCGCAGCCTCGCCAGCCATCTTTTCTATCAGAACGAAGAGAGCTAATGAAACCCCGCTTATTACGAATAGACTCAGTATGGTTGGTGACGCCCATCCATATTCTCCGCTCGGCGTCAATGCTAAAAGTAAAGTTGCTAATCCAATAGAGAAAGTTGTGGCTCCGCGCAGATCGAAGGACTCATGCTGAGAGATTGCCGATTCCCTCAACTTTGCGAGAGAAAGAGTTACCACCACGATGCCTATAGGCACGTTAATGTAGAAGATTGAACGCCAACCTAAAGTTTGAACAAGAAGGCCTCCTAAAGGTGGGCCAGCGGACAGACCGACATATACTCCCATGGCATTTATCCCGAGAGCCTTCCCTCTTTCATTGCTAGGGAAAGCGTCCGTGACTATTGCCGGCGAAGTTGCGCCGATCAGGGCTGCGCTCGCACCTTGAAGCGCTCTAAAAATGATAAGCTGGGTTCCATTTTGCGAGAGCCCACATAAAGCAGACGCAATAGTAAAAATAGTAAAACCTGAAACGAATAGGGGCTTACGCCCAATAATATCAGACAATCGTCCAAAGCTCAACAGCAGAACTGTCAAGAATAGGAGATACGCTGTGGGAACCCAGATGAGTGAAGCAAAATCGATGTGAAGGCTCGATGCGATCGATGGAAGTGCTATACCTACTATACTGCCATCGAGCGGCGTCATGAAAGCGCCCACAGTTGTCACCGATAGAACTATCCATTTGTATGATCCTGTTCCGCTAGTCGGACGATTCCGCGCTGGCATGGCTAGTTACCTTGAATGTTTTTCTCAGAATTGATCAGCGACCGACAGGGGCTGATTTTCGGTACGGTCCCCGCGTCCTTTTCTTAGCCTTTTTCTTGGCTTCCATTCTTTTTACCAAGACATCTTGTTCCATTTGGACTCACTGCGCATCTAATTTTTATCACTCCATTTGTTTAGCATCTACCCGCTTATTAGCTCCATATCCTCTCCACAGCAAACAAGAGTCCCGCCACCAACTTTAGTGACAGTTACCTCGTTACCGCATATGTTGCATCGATATCGTTCTCCAACTGCCTTAACTACCATCCTGATTCACCTCCCAAATGCGATTGATTTCTATAATTCGCTGATTACACAAAAAGTTTAAGCGAGGATGGTGATTACCGCTACTAGAAGGGCCGGTCGTCTAGCCTGGTTAGGACATCCAACTGGACTCTAGAACGCCTTGACATGGCGTAGGTCGCTGGTTCGAATCCGGCCCGGCCCACTAAAAACCGCGTTAAATTAGACGGCGCTTCCTATTTAGCGAGTGAGTTTGCCAACTATATCTTCGGAGTTTTTTACTTGCACCATAACCGCAGGCAGCGCAAACTCTTTTTCGGATATGGTAAGCTCTGCGACCGCACCGTCTGCAGGTGACATGGACTTTTTTCTGGCGTTTGCCGAAGGCGGGTGTGCCTTTACCCATCTTAGTCACCTGGGAGTCGGGGAAATGATTGTCACATTGTCGCCGCGTACGATAATTGTGCCAAGCTTTTTGGGCTTGTCAGCTTCACTGATGTCCTCAGCCTCTTCTAGCACAAGGTTCATATGCTGGTCGAATCCGCCGAGTTTTCCTCTTAGGCTTTTTGCGCCCTTTAATCTCACGAGTACGATTTTCCCAAGGCTCTCTTCGAGGATTTTCGTGGTCATATCATTAGCCATATCCATAGCATCCTTCAGAGAACTGAATTGATATCTCGCTTTTTTAAATTCCATAAGTAATTAAAGGTATCGAAAGCATGGTGAACAGAACGTGAAGAGGCATTTCCTAAAGGATAAGGAGATTAAAAATCTGGAACTCCAAGTCTATGGAGCACTCCACAAAAAGCTTTCAGATCTCCTTGGCCCTAAGCTACGGGTTGAAAGTGTGACAACTCCTGAAGCTGAAATTTTTCTAGTTGACGGCAAACCGCTATTGATGAAGACTGGTGGTACAGTTACTCCAACTTTACATTTCGATAGAGCAGTAGAAATTCTCCCTAAAGTGATTGTGGATATGGGAGCGGTCCCGCATATTTGTAATGGTGCAGATATAATGGCCCCTGGCATAGTTGGTATAGAGGGGAAGTTCGATGAAGGCTCATTTGTAGTGATAGTTGATGAACGCCATAGAAAGCCCATAGCGATTGGTACCGCTAATCTCAGTTCAACCGAGATGAAGGGGCGAAAAGAGGGGAAAGTAATCAGGAACATGCATTTTGCTGGAGATTCCGTATGGAATTTGATTAAGAACCTTGGTTAGACAAAGCCAATAATGGAAATGTTTAAAGTCGTTTTAACTGCTTATTTAGAGACAAGAAGAGGGCAACCTAAAGCTTGTCAACGTTCAGAAAAATCATTGACAAAGTTGCCAAACCCAAGGAGCTGGAGGGTGAAGACGCAGCTAAAACCCCATCTCCAGGAGCCAACAGTTATGTAAAAGCCATGTTACTACGCGACATGAGTGATTTGGATGTTGTAAAAAATGAGATTAGTTCTGGCAATGTTATCATCATGCGCATAACCCCGATGGTGAGAAAGAACGTGGATGATGTGAAAAAAGTGATCAACGAGCTCTGTGACTATGTTGAAACAATCGGCGGGGATATTGCCCGATTAGGTGAGGAACGAATAGTCGTCACTCCTTCCTCAATTAAAATCTGGAGAAGCCCGCCAGAAGCCGAGCCGGAAGCTACCTCAACCTAACCGTTTCTAAGTTCTCAGGTGCGCGACTCTCAACTCTAAACATTTTATGGAGCATACTGGCCATTCCTATGCATTTAGCCCTCTCGCCATGGCAGACAAGCACATGTTCGGGCTTCGGTGAGACCCTACGCAAATAGGCTAAAATTTGATTTCGATCAGAGTGCCCTGAAAGCCCCTCGATTGAGGCTGTTTTCATTCTAATGTTTATTGTTTCCAGTTTGCCATTTGCCCCCATTAGGGTGACTTCTCTCAAGCCGTGTTGTATTCTGCGTCCCAGAGTTCCGTCGATCTGGTAGCTCACAAAGACTAGGACGTTCCTTTCGTCTGGTGCAAGTTCCTTGAAATATTCGAGGACCGGCCCTCCTTCCAACATACCTGAGGTGGCCAGTATAACACATGGCCCGCCGTCGATGATAGCAGGTCTTTCGCTAGGGCTCTTTACAGTGACGAAGTAGTCTGATTGAAATGGGTTGATGTCTTGGTGTAAGATTTTATCGCGAAGTTCTCTGGACAGGTATTCTGGATAGGCGGTGTGGATAGCAGTAACTTCTGAGATCATTCCCTCATTGTAGATCGGTAGCTCAGGTAATGTTCCCTGGCGCATATGGTTGTCCAAGATTAACATTATTTCTTGTGCTCTGCCAACCGCTAAGACTGGGATTAGGACTTTGCCCCCTTGTTTCACAGTTTCGTTGACAGCAGAAACTAATCGTTCCTCTACACTCATACGCTGGGGCATAATGTCTTCTGGAGCGCCATAGGTGCTTTCTGTGATTAGCGTTTCAACTCTTGGAAAATTGGTAGCAGCTGGCTCAAACAGCATAGTTCGCCCGAACTTGTAGTCACCAGTATAGACAATGTTCTGTAAGCCTTCACCAATATGTACATGCGTGACTGCAGAGCCTAGAATATGCCCCGCGTTATGCAGGGTTATTCTAATATCTGGGGATATGTCGGTTACAACGCCATATTTCATCGGAATCGAGTGGATAATCGCTTCACGCACATCCTTTTGGTCGTAGGGAAGCATCCCCCCCTCTTTACTTGCCACATCTAGGTAATCAAGTTGGAGAAGTGCCATCAGACCCACTGTGGGCTCAGAGCAGTAGACAGGCCCATCATAACCATATTTATACAGAAATGGAAGAAAGCCGCAATTATGTACAATAAGACCATTTGCGATGTAGTTAGAATGCCCCGGAACAGTTAAGTCGTAAACATATGCGCAGTCAGCCTTAACTTCCCTAATTTCCGTGACAGGCTCCCACATAATGTCTGCTTCAGCAATTCGCTTCAGTCGTAGTAACTCCTTCAGAGCATTTTGATTTCCAGTCTCTTCTGCGAGTTTAATCAGCTTCCCTACGATTTCGCTTATCTTTCTTCTGCTTGGATAATGTCTCGTTTGATAATGGTAGTATTGAAAGCCAAGTTTTCTCAAGTCGTTTCTTTTTATTCCAAGATTTCTTGCTATTGAGATTATAACCCTACTGCGGATTGGCAGTAGATCTATTTTGGAAGCGGCGGCGTGACCTATCTTTGAAAGCATGTTGAAAAGTTTTCGCATCTTACATTCATCATCAAAACCTATTTTGCAGGCAAACTTCTTGATAGAATCCGGATCATAGATCACGAGGTGGTATGCTTCTCTTCCACCGAATGTCGATTTCTCTTCATCGTGGTCGTAGAGGTGTGATATAATCCCAAAACGAAGAAGCAAGAACTGTGTTACCTGCGCGATGTTTTCACTTGACGTAGATAAAACTATCGAGTGATCTTCAACGCATCCTTCCGCGTCGAAAAATCCCTTGAGAAATGCTGCAAGTTCCTCAGCGGTTACTCGACAGATCAGCGAAGGCACTTTTCTTAACGGGCTCTTTACGAGGAGATTGGGCGCTATCTTCTCAAGCCATTTTCTGAATTTTGCTGAGTGTATCTTAAGTGTACATCTTTCTTTTTTACTCACTTTTACATTTAGTCCAAACTTTTTATTGATGAGCCTTGCGTAATGATAGAGGTTTTCAAGGTTTTTATCTGTGCAACACACCGTGTTGTAGTTGCCACCCATCTTCCCGCCGTCGCCCAGAATGTACCCGAGAATTTGGCATACTTCAGAGTCGGTGAATGATGGAAAAACTAGTTCTGAGGGGAGTTGTTGCTTTTCTCCATTTACGTTGACAGATCTTAAGCTTGCTATAAAATCACCCTTCTTAAGGGCTCTCCCTCGTCTGATACCGATTTCCTTCCCGTCAAATACAAAGAATGGATGCTCAGGTGTAACTTTGATTCTCTTTGTCTTTGTCTTAACTTCAAGCATCCTCTTTGGAGCTGGAATCTCCCCCCGTTGAATGCAAGGTACATCTTCTAATTGTAAGACACCGAAGTCCGCTGCTGGCACTTTTTCTCCAGTTTGTATATCGCAGATTCTAGCTACCTCTCCTGAGGATAACTGGACGTAGGTGTTAGGGTGAAGGCAATGATCGAGATGAGCATGGGAAATGACTACTGCATCGAGTTGACTTAAATCAAATTCGCTCACATCTAACTTTGGAAACGCTTCAGCCGGATTATTTGAACCTGGATTAATGCCACAGTCGAGGAGGACGGATCCATCTCGAGTCTGTATGAGGAGCGCTGATCTTCCAACCTGCTGGAATCCTCCCAGAGGGGTGACTCGAACATCCCCGTTTTTGAAAATAACTGGACGGAAGATTCTCTCACCGACTGAACTGAGAATTCTTTCTCGTTCTTTAACCTCTGAGTGAAGGTAGTGCCGGATGTGCGCAATAATCTTCGATGGAATTGGTGGAGTTCTGAGAACCCTTGGTCTCCAGCGCGTGGCCTTGGTTATCTCCTGCAGGATAACCCCGTCTTTGCCTATAGCTAGTCCCGGTTTCTTTGCCTCAATAATCACCTCGCCTACGATGGAATCAAATAGCACATTTGTGATCTCGGCCTCAGCTGGAACTACACTCTTAACGAGCTTCTCGGTTTCGGCTTCAGATGCCCTTACCGATGGATCCGAGCGAATCACGATTCGCTTTCGGATTGTATTAACAATCTCGGTGACAATGTAGCTCTGCTCAATTAGGATTTCAGGTCTTTTCGTGTAGATGGCTAGTTTAGGGCCTTCGAATTCGATGCGGGTAATTTCAGCTTCTTTGGGAACATGGGCTAAAATAGCATCTCTAATCTTTGCCTGAGCCTCGTTGGTACTCACTAAGGTCACAGCCTAATACGTGTGAGAGTTACGCTTTCTTTTCAAGAGCCTTCTTCTCATCAGCCGTTAATTCCCTATATCCTTCCTTTGTCACAACCGCCACATCGAAGCTGTCGCCGCTTCCAGCATCTCGCTTCATAGCTGAACTGACAGCTCGAACAACGAGTGGTAACCCCTCATTAACGGAGATTCCCTCTTTAAAGCCGTCTTCCAAAACTCCAAAGGATATAGGTGATCCAGAGCCAGTTGAAAAACACTTCTCCTCAGTAACACTGCCAAAAGGATCCAACGCGAACAGGTGTGCCCCACTGTCGTCTATCCCACAAATAATTGCCTGCAACCCCAATGGATACGTCCGTGAACCAAAGAGGATGTTTGCCGCCAACCGGGCTACGGAGTTCACAGGCATCGGCCTACCCTTATCAAGCCGATACAAGCGGGCGTTTGCCCTTAAAATCTCGAGCACGGTCTGAGCGTCAGCAACAGTTCCAGCAATTGTCATAGCTAGATGGTCGTCCAATGGAAAAACTTTCTTAGCATGTTTATGAGCTACGAAAAATCCAGCAGTAGCACGAGTGTCGGTGCCTAGGACAACGCCATCTCTGCAGACGATGCCTACAGTGGTGGTTCCTTTCAAGGCTATGCCTAACTTTTTCGGGTCTTTTCGCACATCGAACATTTTGATTTATTACCTCCCAAGAATGTAAACGCCACGGCTTAGGATGCTAAATCCGCCGAGAGAAACACTAAAGACAACTAAACCATCCAAGCGTCTGCCTTAAAAATATTTCCTTGAAAAAGGTTAAACAATTAGGTTAATTGATATTAGTTATCTTCAAGGCGGTTAGCCAGTTGCCTTCTTCCCAGCCACATCGAATCCAGCTTCCACGCGAGGTCATCGTTGGAAGCAACATACTGAAAGATATGGGGGAAATTTGTAAGAGGCTTGGGTTCTATGAGACTGTCTTGGTGTTAGGCGGGCCCAGCACCCGTAGGATAGCTGCAGGGATAGTGATCGACTCGTTGAAGGCGGCTGGATTCCAGGTCGAAGAGATGACTGTAAACGAGTCCACAATGAAGTTTGTAGATAGGTCCCAACATGAAATCAGGGAGGCAGGACCCTCCGTGGTCATAGGAGTTGGGGGAGGAAAAGTAATTGATGTCGCGAAGCTTAGTTCGACACGCGAAGATGTGCCATTTATAAGTGTACCAACTGCTGCCTCTCATGATGGCATTGCAAGCACGTATGCTTCAATTAAAGGAGTGGAAAAACCAACCTCAATTGAGGCTCAGGCCCCAATTGCAATTATCGCGGATACGCGTATAATCGTAGAGTCTCCATACCGCTTAACCGCCAGCGGCTGTGGAGATGTCGTCGCAAAGTATACAGCGGTTCGCGACTGGAAGCTTGCTCACAGATTGAAGAACGAGTATTATGGGGAGTATGCAGCGAGCCTCGCCTTAATGGGCGCAAAACTAATCATGGAAAATGCTAACTTAATCCGCAGAGCTACGGAAGATAGCCTGCGAACGGTTCTGGAAGCGCTGATAAACTGCGGAGTGGCTACGAGCATCGCTGGTAGCTCAAGACCATGCAGCGGCTCTGAACATTTATTCAGCCACGCCCTCGATCAGATAGCTCCAAAACCAGCGTTACATGGGGAACAATGTGGCGTAGGAACGATCATGATGGCGTATTTACATGGAGCTAACTGGCAACATGTACTACAATCACTTCAGATAATAGGCATACCAACTACAGCTAAACAGCTGGGAATTATGGATGAATACATAGTTGAGGCTTTGATTCATGCACATGAAGTTAGACCTGAACGATACACAATACTAGGTGAAAGAGGACTTTCAAAAGAGGCTGCCACAAGGCTGGCGAAAATCACTAAAGTTATCGATTAGAAGACTTTAAGGCGCGGCTTTTTGTGGGGCTGGCTGCTGAGCCTCTTTGCTACTGGGTGGCGTGAGTTCGGGAAGTTGTTTAGGAGGTTCAGAAGCAGGCGCCTTGGCTTCCGGCTTAGATGGGGGGGCCTTCTTGAATGTTTCAATAAAGTTTACAGTCTCGATTTCTGGGAAAAACTTCTGGATATCAGTGGCTATGCCCCGCTTCGCATATTGTAAGTCCTCGACAAGAAAAGCTTCTTCGGGAACAATGATGGTGGCTTCTTTCTCCGATAATTTCAAGTCGAATTTCTCGAGCGCTACAGCCTGGATCCGTCTCCGAATTAGAGCCTTAATTTTTTCTTCTTTAGTTTCTAAAACTTTT
>Ga0209314_10000404_pt1 | contig 19128 bp, 16 predicted proteins | sample I19B2metaG_FD_184146 | JGI IMG/M metagenome (GOLD analysis project Ga0209314, IMG submission 184146) | Lake sediment bacterial and archeal communities from Gulf of Boni, Indonesia to study Microbial Dark Matter (Phase II) - ​I19B2 metaG... | ecosystem: Environmental > Aquatic > Freshwater >... | reverse complement strand
AACACTAAGCCTGATTGTATCATCTTCATTACAGCATGTTAAAGAACTTAAGTTAAATTCTTATCTTCACGGCACAAACAGAGGTCACAAAGAAAATGCACAAAGGTCACAAAGAATTATTAATCAATGTTTTATCTTTGTGTTCTTTGTGAGAACTCTGTGTTCTTTGTGGTTAAAAAACTCTTGCAACAACCCCGGTTGTGAAAGTTCTTTATCAGTCTATTATTCTTCCGCTTTTTTTACCTCACCGTTATACCTCATTGAACTGCGGTTGATGCTGAAAATATTCAGGTTGGCAGTACCGTCAGGTCCGATTGAGAGATTCATTGTATAGGTATCATTGCCTGTTTTCACAACAGCTTTCAGTTTCCACCCTTTTTTTGTGGCCTCAAGTGTATATTCATCCGGTTTTCCCTCAAACTTATAACCCCCTGTTCCTCCGTATGCTGCAGAAGCTGTTTTAGCCTCACCAAAGAAAGGCAGATCGCTAATTATCATTTCAGGACTGAAGCTGACCGTATTTGGCCCCGATGCCATATTTATCGTTTTGCCTTTTTCAGTAAAGGCATTTGAACCCCTGAATACAAAGGTTTTTGAATTCATCAGTTCCTCTGTCTGCTTTTGCTGTTCAAGTTTTCGTTCTGCTTTTGATTTTTTCCCTGACTCCTGTGAATAAGATACAGAAACAATAAAGAAAAGCGTCAGTAGTAATATTGAATATCTTGTCTTCATATCAAATAATTTTAAATTTCTAATACTTTACAAAAATAAGTATACTTTCCATAACTATTATGATTCACCTGAACTCTGCTCTCCTAAAAAGCCCCCCTTGGGGGGTTTGGGGGTACAATCAACCTTCTGAGACAGCTACTATTAATAGCTTTTTTACCACGGAGTTACACTGAGGTATACGGAGTTTCACGGTTTTGAAACTCCGTGTTCTTCAAAAGTGCAACTCCTTGAACTCCGTGGTTAATTTTTATTGATCATCCGTCATGAAGTTGAACAGGAATCCAAAGTAGATTGAAACATCAAAATACCTCATCAGAACTGTATTTGATAAAGTCCCTGTCAAAGGCATAATATCTTCACTGATATATTCAACAGGATCAGAAAGATCGACAATCTGTCCCAGGTCCTTCTCCTGCCCGTACGAAAACTGCATCCCGAGTGTTATCGATCCCCTGTTGAACTTTTTGCCAAATCCCGAATTAAAATGATAAACATTAATATTATAGTTTGATCTCTTGTTCGTTTCCAGGAACCCTGGATCTTCCGACGGATCATAATACCTGAAATCTGTCCGGAATCCGCCTGAATACATAAGGTTGGTATTTATCTGTTGTTTAAATGCCACACCAAAATTAAATACCGGTTCATGCCTTGCTTTAAAAGTAAGCCATTCCCCTGCCTCAACAGGACTGAAGTTATATCCATCTTCACCAGAATCATTATCTGCTTCAATATAATCATACTCAGGTATTCCAAAAAAATACTCTGTTGAAAAAAGAATTGTTGACTTACCGGAAGGACTGTAATAATTAGCTCCTAATGCTACAGATAACGGATCTTTAAAATGAGCTGTACATTTTTTTTGTCTGCCTCCGTAAAAAAGATTTTCTGCTGCCGGATTACCAGGTTCCTTATGAATATTTGAATACTCATATTGCTTAACCACAGTACCATCGCCAAATATCTTCAATGATGGTAAATTGATATTTGCTCCTAAAGCCCAGGCATCTCTTTTAAGATGCATGCCAAACTTTGTGATAAGCCTTACATCGAACATTGTATATTTGAGATGATAACTGGCATCAGACAAATACTGGCTATTCAAAGGATCAGAAGTTGTAAAGGCATTGGCATCTATAAGAGTATAATACTGGTCGTCCTTATAGGAAATCATACTTGTAAAACCAATTCGGAATGAATTGGACACTTTGTATCCGAAACCGGCCCCACCGTAATAATCCTGAAACCGTGACCTGAGATAATACTCTCCTGTGTAAAATTCATTTCCAGGGTTTGTCTCAATAATATCGCCGGTAAGCGATGTACCCCTGTTTATCTGCATATATTCATTGGCTTTTGTGAAAAAAGCCATTTCAATAGTGAGGTCCGGTTGTTTTTTGGGATTAAGTGTCAGAGTGATGATCCTTGGATAAACATCAAACTGAACCCTGTCTGCAGGGAAGTCTGTTCCAAGTGCATTATCTGCCTTGAAGAAATATGTTGAAAAAAGATTTGCAGAAAGAGAAAGGTTGTCTCTTGTCATCTCCGAAATTGTAGCAGGATTATAGAAAATAGCTGCTATTCCCCCTTCTCCGGCAACGACTGCTCCTGAAAGCAATGCAGCTTCAGAATTCAGGTTCTGTTCCCAGTACCTTCCTGTTCCCTGAGAAAAGACAACGGTAAAAGATATTAAGCCAGTGATTAGAACAGAAAATATTCGTAAACAAAATGATGTTATGGACATGGAAAATTCATTCAATCACACTGTAAATATAATTATTACCTAATCTTTGCATTCCCTGAGTAGGGCAGGTATAAGAAAATCCTTTTCAAGCATTTTATAAAATTCATCAAGATATGCGATCATGTATTTTTTATCTTTATCATTCAAATATGTAAAGTCATTTATTATCCTGTAGAATTCTGCTTTATTCTCGCTGAACTCAATAAGTGCCTTAACATATTGTTCGTCACTTCTACAGTAACCGAGAAATCGCCTCTGCCTGACATTTTCAAGACCTAGTCCCTCTGTTGGTACGGCATAATGAGCATTGACAAGACCTGCATAGTCAAAATCGTATGGCACAACCGCTCCCAGACCGGGGTTATCGGAGTCAATAACAGATAATACTTTTAAGTTGTGCTGCCCGGCCAAAGACCAGTCAGTGTTACCAATCATATAATTGAAAATGGTCATCCTGTCAAGCATTTCAGATATGATGTTTTTACCTGAGATTGCCAGTGACTCAACAGGAACTGCTTTAGTTCTGTCTGCCAGTATGTTCAGGGGTTCAATAAGAAAAGCATAAGACCTGATTATTTTCTGATTCTTGGCTGTACTTATGTAATCTATCTTTACCAGCCTGACATTGAAACTAAAGTCGGTAAGAACATTATATAATTTGTATATAAGGTATTCCTTAAAAAGATATTCCTCGTTTCCTGATTTACAATGTGTTACAAGCTTGACCTTGTCAACTTTTTTCATTTCAGGCGATTTCATATCACTTTTCTTGAAATTCAGGCTTATAGGAGGAAAACTGCATATGTTGTTTCGTGAAATACCCCTTGACCTCAGTTTTATCTCCTTATTTAAAGAATCCTTTTCACTTATATGATAAGTAAGAATTGCCTTCATATATTCTTCCTTTGGCTTCTTTCGCATATATTCAGTAAGATCGAAACGAAGTGAAAGATTGAGTATCTCATCACTGCTGAATAAGCCTATATCCTGGTTCAGGGTATCTATTGCTGCAAAGGTTGAATCTGTGTTATCGACCTGACTGTATGACTGCAGGCTCAGGGAAAAAAATACTATTAACTGATACAGATCTGACCTCTTCATAGCCTGAAAATTGTTGAATCATATAAAATTACTAACATAAAGCTAAAATCAACACAACCTGATTAAGTATTTTATCATTCTCAATCCCCGGATCTTGAGAAATAATATGCATATCCCAGTATAACAGCATAAGAAGCGTATGAAAGCTGAGCCGAATTCAGGTTAATGTCTTTTCATGTCCCGTCAGCTACCAGTATTTTATCCATCTTATAAACATTGGCATCTACTGACAGACTAAGATTATCAATGAAACTCAATACCCCGGGATTGTAATAAATAGCAGAGTTATCAGTCACTCCTGCTGTCATTGCGCCTCCCATAAGCGTTCCCGCCGCTCCGTACTGCTGGGTCCAGTAATGATTATCCTGTGAAACTGAATTGAAGCTAAAATGCAATAAACAAATACTTAACAAAAGTGGTTGACAAATCTGTTTAAATGCAATATATTTGAAGTACATTTTCATTATGCTAAAATTAAATAAATTCCGGCAACTGTTACCCCGCTTTGAATTCTTTCCGGTGATCAGCAGATCAAAATTTTTAATGTTGCTTTTCGTTCTATTAAGCCTGGCTGTAAATGTTTCATCGCAGGACAAAACAAAGAAACAATCGATTTTTCGTGACAGCCTTGACAATGCATATGATATGAGTACCTGGCTGATTAACAAAAAGGGTGTGCTTATTATTCCGACTGTTATAACAGAACCTGCTGTAGGCTACGGAATTGCCGGAGGGGGACTATTTTTTCATTCCTCATATTCAGAAAAGCTGGGGCCTCCAAGTATTTCCGGTGTGTTGGGAGCCTATACCCAGAACGGTACCTGGGCTGCAGGAGCATTTCATCTGGGTTTCTGGAAAAGAGACAGGATACGGTATATGGGAGCAGCAGCAAAAACTTATATTAACCTTGACTTTTACGGATCAGGGTTCATTGGTTTGCCCGGAGTAGAGTCAATTAATCTTAATCTTGATGCCTGGCTTGTAGTTCAGCAGCTGAAATTCAGGCTGGGAGAAACAGATTTTTTCCTGGGTGGAAGGTATATCTGGTTTGATACCTATAATACATTTGAATACCCGATAGACAATCCCGATTTTACCGGGACTGAGTTCAATTCTACGCTCAGTGAGGCTTCTTTGAGACTGGAACTGGATTCAAGGAATAATATTTTTACCCCCACAGAAGGATGGTTTCTTGCATTTTCCGGTACTTACAGTGATACCTGGATGGGCAGTGACGCCCTTTATGGCAGGTTGGGCCTGACGCTTATAGGATATATTCCTGCCAGTGAAAAGCTTTTTGTTGGTCTGAGGCACGAAAGCGCTTATGCACTTGGAGATGTTCCTTTCTATGCAAGACCTTTTGTCAGTTTAAGGGGAGCCCCAATAATGAAATATCAGGACTCAAATACTTCAGTATTTGAAGCAGAAGTCAGCTGGAATGTATATAAACGATGGTCACTATCAGGATTTTCAGGTTATGGCAATGCCTTTGAAAGCTTTGAGGATATTGAAAATGGAAAAAGGGTGATTACAGCAGGCACCGGTTTCAGATATCTTATTGCCAGGAAGCTGGGAACGCACATGGGTTTGGACTTTGCTTTAAGCAATGATGATTATGGTATTTATATCATTTTCGGAACCGCCTGGATGAGATAGGTTCTGAACGAAAACGTTCATTGTTAAAACAAAAACTATTCTATCTTTGATAATTCAAACTCTCAATCATTAATTTTATAGAGTTAATGTCAATTAATATGATTATCTGAATTATTATGAAAATCGCAAATATGAAAAAAGCATGCATGGTTAGTTTATTAATAGCAGGAGCTGTTATCGTTACTTCCTGTAAGGATAAGGAAACTCCGGCTGCTGTTCAGTTAGAGGTCCCGGTTGTAGAGGTAATACAGCAGGATGTTGCACTCGAATCGGAATATACGGGACAAACCTATGGAGAATCCGATGTTGAAATAAGAACCAGGGTTGAAGGCTGGGTACTGAGTATGAATTTCAAAGAAGGTTCCTTTGTAAAAAAAGGACAGGTTTTATACACAATTGATCCTCTTCCTTACAGAAATAGAGTAAATGAAGCGGAAGCTGCTCTGGCAGAGGCAAATGCCATGATGATAAAGGCAAAGAATGATATGGAGCGAATTGAACCCCTGGCAGCTATTGGTGCTGTAAGCCAGCGTGAACTTGTTGCTGCAAAAGCTTCATATGAATCCAGCAAGGCAATGGTCACATCCACTGAAGCTTCTCTCCGAAATGCAAAGATTGAACTAGGTTATTGCAATGTTGAAGCTCCTATAAGCGGGATGATCGGAATTTCTTCAGTGAAACCCGGAGATTATGTCACCAAAGGACCTCAGTTTGTTATAAATACTGTTTCCAGCATCGATAACATAAGGGTAAGATTTACCATAAGTGAAATTGAATACATCAGGATCACACGGCTTATGAAAGAAATGAATGTCAGTATTGGAGAAAGAGGTGATGTAGTAAAGATGGTTCTTGCAGACGGATCCCTTTACCCTGTTAAAGGGAGAATGAATTTTGCCGATCGCCAGGTTGATCCTACAACGGGTGCAATGACTCTCGAAGCTCAGTTCAGGAATGATGACAATTTACTCCGTCCCGGGCAATATGTTAAAATAAGACTTATCACAGAATTCAGGAATAAATCATTGCTTATTCCCCAGAGAGCAGTTAGTGAGATGCAGGGACTTTTCCAGGTTTTTGCTGTTGCTGACAGCAATAAGCTTGTACTTAAACTTATTAAACCGGGTCCAAGATATAATATGAGTTATATTGTGGAACAGGGCCTTACACAGGGAGATAAAATTGTTATTGGAGGCACCCAGATGTTACGAAGTGGTTCAGTCATAAATCCGGTCATTAAAACATGGTCTCCTGACAGTACTAATATTTCTTCGATTACTAATTAAGCAGCAATACATACAACTATGGGAGAATTCTTTGTAAGACGACCGATTGTTGCAATGGTGCTGTCCATTGTAATAGTGCTGGTGGGTTTGCTCGCATTGCGAAGTGTCCCGATCAGCCAATATCCTGAAATAACTCCGCCAACCATTAAAATCAGCACAAGTTTCGTAGGGGCAAATGCCGTGAACGTGGAACAGGGAGTTGCCGCTGTCATGGAACAGAAGATCAACGGTGTGGAGGAGATGATATATATGAAAAGCACCAATGCATCCGACGGAAACCTGAGCCTGGATGTGTCATTCAAGGTTGGCACCAACCTTGATAACGCTAACATGCTGACTCAAAACAGGGTAAGCCAGGCTGAGCCTTTTATGCCTCCCTCTGTAAAACAATTCGGTATAACGACCAAAAAGTCACTTACATTCCCTCTGCTAATCATTTCCCTTACTTCAGAAAATCCTGCCTATGATGACAGGTTTCTGGCAAACTATGCAACCATCAACCTTGTGGATGCAATAGCACGTATAAGCGGTGTTGGCGAAGTAAAGCTTCTGGGATCAAGTGACTATGCAATGCGGGTATGGGTGAAGCCTGATATAATGTCGAAACTTGATATAACCATCGAAGATATAACAAAAGCTCTTCAGGATCAGAACGTGATCAGTCCTGGTGGTAAATTCGGTGCTGAGCCTGCTCCGTCAGGAACAGAGTTTACCTATGGTGTTGTACTCTCCGACAGGCTTATTCAGGAGGAAGAGTTTTCCAATATTATCATTAAAAGCAAGGCTGATGGATCGAAAGTCCTGCTTGGAGATATCGCTGATATTAAACTCGGGACCGAAAACTATAATTCTACCTCAAGGATGAACGGCAATCCTGCAGCCACTATAGCAATTTATCAAACACCCGGTACAAATGCCCTTGAAGTTGCTGAACAGGTCAAAAAGACCACAGCAGAGCTTTCCCAGAGGTTTCCGGATGATATTGAATACGATATATCGCTGGATACAACACTTGCAGTTACAGAGGGCATAAATGAGATAGTGAAAACTCTTGAAGAGGCAATAATGCTTGTAATTCTCGTCGTCTTTATTTTCCTTCAGAACTGGAGGGCCACACTGATACCGTTAATAACAGTACCTGTTTCTCTGATTGGTACTTTTATGGTATTTCCTTTACTCGGTTTCTCTGTTAACGTCCTTTCACTTCTCGGGCTGGTACTCGCAATCGGAATTGTTGTTGATGATGCTATTGTTGTGGTAGAGGCTGTAATGCACCATATGGAACATGGCAAAACACCGCGTGAGGCAACCATACAGGCAATGAAGGAAGTTTCGGGCCCGGTAGTGGCAATTGCGCTTATCCTCTGTGCCGTATTCATCCCCGTTGCTATGACTCCTGGTATAACAGGCAGGCTATATCAGCAGTTTGCAATTACTATTGCTGTTTCAGTAGCCTTCTCTGCATTTTCAGCGCTGTCACTTAGTCCTGCACTCTCCTCCATTCTGCTTAAACCATCGAAACCACTGAGTGAACGTAAAGGATTGCTTGCAAAATTCTTCAGAGGTTTCAACAGGATCTTTGACAATGTAACCGGCAAATATGTTGGTTTTGCAGGATTCCTTGCACGTAAAGCTCTTCGCGTAGTGATCATACTTATTGTTGTGGTGTTATTTGCAGGTATATTCGGAAAAAGCCTTCCGGGAGGATTTGTCCCTGATGAGGACCAGGGCTATTTTATTATGAATGTCACTTTGCCTGCATCATCTTCACTTCAGCGTACAAATGAAACATGTCTGCAGGTTGAATCAATACTCGACCGGTATGAATCGCTTGAATTTGTTACTCCGATAGTAGGTTTCAGTTTTATTACAGGTGCCTACCAGTCCAATGTCGCTACCTATTTTATTATGGCTAAGGAATGGTCGCATCGGGAACAAACTGTTGAGGAAATAGTTGCTGACCTTAATAAAGTATTTGCCAGGGAAATAACGTCCGGAACTGCTATTGCTTTTGGTCCGCCACCAATACCCGGGCTGGGCACAGGTGCCGGATTCAGCATGTTCATACAGGACAGGGCGGGCAGTACACCTGAGTATCTTCAGGAACAGACCCTTGCATTTGTAGCTGCTGCCAGAAAACGCCCTGAAATAGGCCGTATCAATTCTACATTCAATGCCACGTCTCCCCAGGTAAAGCTTGAAGTCGACAGGCAGAAAGCCATGAAACTCGGGGTTCCGCTTTCGGCTGTTAATTCAACAATCGGCGCATTCCTTGGTGGATCATATGTAAATGACTTTAACAGGTTCGGACGACAATACAAGGTATATGTACAGGCTGATGCATCATACAGGGTAAAACCCGAAGATCTGAGCATGGCCTATGTAAGAAACAACAACGGAGAAATGGTGCCTGTAACAACCCTGATCACTGCCAGTAAAATAAGTGCACCCGAATTTACAAACCGTTTTAACCTTTACAGGTCGGCTGAAATCAGCGGCGTCCCTGCCGCGGGCTATAGCTCAGCCCAGGCATTGAAAGCTCTTGAAGAAACAGCAAATGAAGTACTTCCTCAAACAATGGGATATGCATGGTCAAACATGTCATTCCAGGAAAAACAGGCTGAAGGATCAGCAGGAACAATATTCCTGATGGCATTGGTCTTTGTATTCCTTATTCTCGCCGCCCAGTATGAGAGCTGGAAGCTGCCTTTCAGCGTTCTGCTCGGAGTACCATTCTCTATATTTGGTGCTTTTCTGGGGCTCTTCCTTGCCAGGTTGTTTGACAACGGTTATCTGAATAACATCTTTGCACAGATCGGGCTTGTACTTCTCATCGGACTTGTTGCCAAGAATGCAATCCTTATTGTGGAATTTGCTAAGGCAGAACATGAAAAAGGTGTCGAACTATTCCAGGCTTCAATGACAGCTGCAAAACTTCGTTTCAGACCTATACTCATGACAGCATTTGCATTTATTCTCGGAGTAACTCCCCTGCTTACAGCCTCAGGCGCAGGTGCTGAAGGTAGAAAAGTGATGGGAATGGCTGTTTTCAGCGGAATGCTCATAGCTACAATACTGGGAGTCCTTATAGTTCCGGCTCTTTTTATCCTGATAGAGAAAATAGGAAAAAAGAAACCAGTTCCCGTTGTTGAACAAAAAAAGGAGGATGAATAATATGAAGAGGATTTTATATATACAGGTACTGATTGTACTTCTGCTTTCATCCTGCCTGGTTGGCAAAAAATACACCAGACCTGATATGAAGGCACCGGAAAGTTATGTATTCGGCGATACAATATTAGCCACAACCGACAGCTCCGCCACGCTGGCATCTACAGATACCTCCCTGAATCTTCAATGGTTTGAACTTTTCGGTGATGATGTACTTAACTCGCTTATAACCCTGGCGCTTGACTCAAATACCAATCTGAGGATTGCCGTACAGAGAGTGGAGCAATCACGTTCTTATTACAAGAATGCCAATGCAAATATCTATCCGTCATTTGGCTATTCCGCTTCAGCTGGCATAAATGATCCTGCCGATGATAATTTTGATATTTATGGAACAGCTTCCTGGGAAATCGACTTCTGGGGCAAACTTCGACATGCAAAACGTGCAGCCTATGCCGAATACCTTGCAAGTGAAGAGGGTCTGAAAACAGTAAAAACAACTCTTGTAAGCGATGTGGCAAGTCTCTATTTTCTGCTTCGCGACCTCGATAACAGGGTTGAAGTGGCAAAACAGACACTCGAAAGCAGGACCACATTCTACAACATGGTGAATGAACGTTTTCTGAAAGGCGAATCTGCTGAACTCGACAAGTTGCAGGCAGAACAGCAGCTTGCACTGGTCCAGGCCGATCTTGCAAGCCTGCAACGTGAACTTAATGTCACTGAAAGAAGTATGAACATTCTCCTTGGGCAAAATCCCCAGCCTGTACCTCGTGGACTGCCAAATGCTGAACAGGTTGTTATACCGGCAATTCCGGCAGGTCTGCCATCTACGTTGCTTGAACAGCGGCCCGATGTTAAGGCAGCTGAAAATATTCTTACTGCCGAAACAGAAAAGATTGGCGTTGCCCAGGCGATGAGGCTGCCAAGTTTCAGTCTCACAGGGTTATTCGGACTTGCAAGCAATGACATCAATACGCTGTTTACTGGTGATGCGCTTGCAGGTGGATTGACAGGCATGGTAATGGGTCCGATATTTGAATTCGGCAAGAATAAACGCAGGGTTGATATTCAGCGCGCTGAAACTGAGATAGCAGTACAGAATTATCTTAATACATACCGCATAGCTCTGGGTGATGTTGAAAATGCTCTCGATGGTATTCAGTCTTATCGTAAAGAATATGCAGCCCGGCTCCGCCAGGTGGAAGCTGCCAGAAAAGCCCTTATGCTTACCAGGGCAAAGTATGATGCAGGTTATTCAGACTACCTCGAGGTTCTGATCGCTGAAAGCTACGCGTTTGATGCTGAAATGCTTGCTTCATTTACCCGGGGACAGCAGCTTACGTCGACTGTAGCCCTGTACAGGGCGCTTGGAGGTGGGTGGTAGAGATACACCTAAAATCTGAACATCATGGCAAAATTCTCTGCAAAGAAGCTTGAAAAGCACTTCTGGAACGAAGAAAGAGGATTGACCAGTATGTTTATACTGCTGTGCATCAGCAACTTTATTGTAATTCCATTCTTTTCAAAAGAAAATATAATAATCTATCTGCTGATCCGCCTTATCTGGTTATTCCTTCTGTTTACAGGCATAACAACACTCTCAGGAAGCCGGTTACAGATGAGTAAACTCTCAGTAATACCGGTTCTTCTGGTTTTAATAAGTTTATTCAGGTACTTCTCTGGAAATCTTATTTTTGATTATGCCGAGTTCCTTATAATGCTTGCAACATTTGCCCTGCTTATAGGAATGGTTATAGTTAAAGTATTTGAGCCAGGGTCGATAACCATGCACAGGGTAATAGGATCAATACTTGCCTATATGCTGATAGGAAATGTCTGGGCCCAGATGTTTCAGTTCATATTCATACATATGCCGGGATCACTTCAGGTTCCTGATTCTTATACTTTAACCGGAGTACCTAATTCAGTTTTTCTGTATTTCAGCTATACGACTCTTACCACCACCGGATATGGCGAAATACTTCCTGTTCATTCCCTCACACGAACACTTGTCATAATTGAGCAGCTGATCGGCGTGCTATATCCTGTTGTGCTTATCGGAAGGCTAGTATCACTGGTTTCCGGAAGTTCGGGTCACCAGCGTCTAATTAATTGAGTTTTTATTTTCTACCTTTGTCTTCAGGATTATAATTATTGTTTTTTACCTGGAGATATTCTTAACAACAGGTTGACTTTATGAAAAGTATAACAATTAAATCAGGATTGGCTTTTGCATTTATTGCATTTCTTTCCCTTCCTTCCCATGGGCAGTCTGATAGCATAAAGTCATTGAAGAATTCAATTAAATTCAATATCTCCAATCCAATACTTTTTGGATGGAAATATAATGTTTTCGGATATGAAAGAGTTATTAAGGAACACCAGACTGCTTCCATAACGATGGGCAGGGTTGCTTTCCCACGATTATCGGGAGATTTCTCGAATTCAACAGGGATAACGGATCAGCAAAATGATATTGGATTTAATTTAGCCCTTGAATACCGGTTCTATCTGAAAAATGAAAACAGGCATGGAGCGCCAAGAGGTGTTTATATCGGTCCTTATTATTCTTATAATCATTTTTCCCGTGACCTGTCGTGGCAACTAAATACTGCGGATTTTACCGGAAATGTGGGCACTAAAATCAGAATGACTGCAAACTTTATCGGAGCCCAGCTTGGATACCAGTTCGTACTTTGGGACAGGTTAACCATAGATATGATTCTTATGGGACCAGGCAGGTGGTTATTCAGGATGAATACCGATTTTACCACTTCCCTGTCTACTGAAAATGAAGAATTACTTCTGGAGACTATAAACGAAAAGATCAAGGAAAAATTTCCAGGATCTAATATCATTTTCAGCGGAGATGGCTTTGAAGCGAAAAAATCGACAAGTACCAATACCATAGGGCTCAGATACCTTGTGAATATTGGATTCAGATTCTAAAAATTGAAAACTGACTTATTATGAGAAAATTACTTTTGATACTAAATGTCATACTTATTCTGACAACAAGCACTGCATTTTCACAGTCAGACTGGCCCCGCGACATTGTGCTTGAAAATGGAACAATTATCACCATCTATCAGCCTCAGCCGGAAAGACTTTATGGCAACAAGCTTGAAGGCCGCGCAGTTGTGTCAGTAAAACTGAACAAGGATGCCGAACCGGTTTTCGGAGTAGTATGGTCGAATACCAATCTTTTAACCGATAAAGATTCCAGGAAAGTAACAATGGAGAACATCAAAATTACAGAGGTCAAATTTCCGGATGTAACTGACCAGGCAAAAATTGATTCACTGAAGAGAATCATAGAAAGGGAGGCTCCCAAATGGAACCTTGAGAGCACCATTGATGAAGTAATTGCCACGCTGGAACAGGAGCAGCCTGTAAATGCCGATCAGTTAAAAACTGATGCTCCTGAGGTAATTTACACAAACCAGCCAACCACCCTTATTCTGATCGACGGCGAACCTAAAGTAAAAAAGGATGACCAGCTGAATATCGAGCGGGTTTTCAATACAGCTTTTCTCATAATCAGGAATCCTGATGACAGTAAATACTACCTGTATGCAGGAACCGTATGGTATGTATCTTCATCTGTCACCGAGGGCTGGACTGTGGCCAAGACACTCCCGAAATCAGTTAAGGCTATTGATGCTGAACTTAAGAAAAAGGAAAAGGAGACACAGCAGAATACAAGCTCAACGACTCCAACCGCACCTACTGCCATAATTGTGAGAACAAAGTCTGCTGAAATTATACAGACAAAAGGAGAAGCTCAATTTTCTTCTGTTGAGGGTACCGGATTATTGTATGTCTCAAATACAGATGACGAAATATTTAGATGCGTTGAAAACCAGCAATATTATATTCTTCTCAGCGGCAGATGGTATAAGGCCACTGCACTTAAGGGTCCATGGAGTTATGTTGCTTCAGACAAGCTTCCTGCAGATTTTGCAAAGATACCTGAAGGAACCGATAAGGATGTTGTACTTCCGTTTGTTGGAGGTACCGACGCATCACGTGAAGCTGTTATGGATGCGCAAATCCCCCAGACAGCCAAAATTGACAGGAATTCAACAGAATGTACCGTCAGATACGATGGCGAACCTAAGTTTGAACTTATTGAAGGAACAAGCATGCAGGTGGCTCTCAACACATCATCAACAGTATTGCTGGCAAACAATAAGTATTATGCTGTTGAGAATGGTGTATGGTTTGTATCTGACAAGCCTGCCGGACCATGGAAAGTTTCAGCGGAAAGACCTGCAGAGGTGGATAAAATACCGGCTGAAAACCAGGCATACAATACGAAGTATGTATATATTTATGAAACAACCCCTGAATATGTTTATGTTGGTTATACTCCGGGATACATGGGTTGTTATGTTTACGGCCCTACCGTAGTTTACGGAACCGGTTATTACTATAATCCCTGGTACGGTCCATGGTATTATCCCAGACCTGTTACCTGGGGATTCGGTATGCACTACAATCCATGGACAGGCTGGGGAATGAGTGGAGGGTTCAGTTACGGATTTATGACTTTCTCTGTGGGATTTGGCGGATATGGAGGGTATTGGGGTTGCCACGGGTATCATCCTCCTTATCATCATGGAGATTACCACGGAGGACATTATGGAAATAATTATGTTCATAATGAATTTAATATCGACAGGAACAGGACCAACAATGTTTATAATAACCGAAGGGACGCATCGACTAAAGATGTTAACCGGGGACCCTCAGCATCGACCAGGGATAATAAATCAAATCGTGCAACAACTGGTAACCGTGCCTCAGCACAACCTGCAAACAGGGCCTCAGCTGCTGACAGAAGTTCAGCTGCAATCCGACCTTCAGCAGGAGCATCGAACAATATGTATTCAGACAAGTCCGGAAATGTTTACAGGAAAGAATCGAATGGCGACTGGCAGCAGAGAAACAATGGATCCTGGCAATCCTCATCCAACAGGCAATCCTCTGCTTCTCAGATGGACCGTTCCAGCCAGCAACGTGACAGGGGGAACATGCGTTCTTCGAATGCCTCAGCGTACAGCAGGCCATCAGGCGGAGGATATTCAGGAGGTGGTGCCCGTGGAGGTGGTGCCCGAGGCGGAGGAAGAAGATAGTTTTGATTTTGTTATGGACGTTTCCTTTTATAAGAATATCCTTTAAAAAACTTATATTTGTATCCGCCTTTATATATCCCAAATAATTAATATGTTAAGTATTATATTTTGAATCTGAATCATTTTATTTTGAAGAAACAATTAACTCATAAAAGATGTAACATGAAAAGAAAAATTTCATTTATTGTATTAATAACCGGCATTTTTCTTCTCACCGGATGTTATCCGGGCGGACCGGATTATATTGAGGAGATGGATGTTGTACTTGTCAAGCACAATGAAAATTACAATTTTGCCGGCAAAAGCACCTATGCAATATCGGATAAGATTGTAAAGATAACCGGAAACCTTGTTGAGGGCGAAACTCCGGAATTTGTTCCTGACATTACAGGCAAACCTATTCTGGCAAGGATTGAATCAAACATGACAGCTTACGGATGGCAAAAGGTAGATATCTCAGCAAATCCTGATCTTTTGCTTATTCCGGCTTCATGGGAAACAACAACCGTGTTCTACTGGTATGATTACTGGTACTACTGGTGGGGCGGGTATTATCCCGGCTGGGGCTGGGGAGGTTACTATCCCCCGGTTTATTATGACAGTTATTCAACCGGTACCCTGATTATGGCTCTCATCGACAAAAATGAACTTGGCGCCAATGGAAATCCTGTAACACAATGGACCGGTGCAATTAATGGAATCATGACCAGTTCATACAATGCCACAAGGATTAATACTGCCATTGATAAAACTTTTGCCATTTCACCTTATCTGAAAACCAACTAATAAATCTGTCAGACATGAAAAAGATATTAATCCTTTTTACTTTCACCATAATCTCCTTTTCGGCCTTTTCCCAGTCAACCCTTTTCTCTTTCCAGTATTCAATGGGATTCGGAGCCGGAAATATGAAAGATTATATCAAGCCGGCAAGTTTCAGGGGCTTCACAATTGACTACAGAAACCTTGTCAGAGAAAATATAGGCCTCGGATTTGATCTTGGATGGAATACTTTTTATGATGAAATGCCAGATGCCGTTTATCAGTACAAGGACATTACATATGCAGGCAAACAGTGGCGATACAGCAATGAATTTCCAATCCTTGGAGCAATCGACTATTACATGACTTCAATGGGAGACATTTTCCCTTATGCAGGACTTGGGGTTGGAACCATGTATTCTCTGCAGAATACCGATATGGCCAGCTATACCTTTGAAAAAGATGCATGGCATTTTGCTTTGAGGCCTGAAATAGGTGTGATACTTGATATGGGCGGAGGTTCAGGTTTCAACGTTTGTACTAAATATTACCATGGTTTCAAGGCCGGTGATCTTCCTTCACAGGGATACTTTACAATAAATGTTGGATTTGTTTTTGTTAACTAATTAACAATACAAAATGAAAAGAATAATATTTCTCTTAGCTGCAGTGCTCGTTTTTGCTTCCTGCAGCTCCGTTAAGATTTCTTCAGATTATGACAGTTCAGCAGCTTTTACATCCTATAAGACGTACAGGTTTACAGATGAGGCTAAAACAATTCCCGGAATCAACGATATAAACAGGAACCGTCTGCTTACAGCTGTTGAAACCGAACTGTCAGCAAAGGGATTTACTAAATCTGAAGATAATCCCGATGTTTTAATTGATATACAGCTGAAGGCTGAACAGAAGCAAACTGCTACAGCCACAAACAGCGGTTATCCTTACGGTTATGGCAGAGGCTACAGATACGGCTGGGGTGGTGGTTTTTCCACAACAACAATTAACTATGAAACTTATGTGGACGGAACCCTTTTCATCGACATGATCGATGCAAAAAAGAATCAGCTGGTATGGCAGGGACGTGGTACAAAAACCGTCGATCCTGATGCGACTCAGAAGAAAAGAGAAGAGAATATAAATTATGCCGTGAAGCAGATTTTTACAAAATATCCGCCTAAACCTGAGCTCCTTAAATAGTTTAACTAACAGAATTAATAACTAATCTATGAAAAAACTGTTAACAATCATTTTGTTTATCGCAGGAAGTTATGCGATGGCGCAAAACGTCTCTTCATCTGCCGGTCCGTCCGTTCGTCTGCATGGTTATACTACATATGCCTTTGATGATAACCATGTCGATTCATATTATTCAACAACCAATTATTTTGAAGGATCTGTTAAGGGTGGTTTTCAATATGGCGGTGGACTGGAAATCATGCCATTCCCGGGAGCAGGAGTAGAATTTACCTATCTCAGACTCGATTCTAAAGCACCAATGGAATACTACAATGGGGGTATAAAGAATACAAATTTCGATCTGGCCCAAAACTGGCTGATGCTCAGTTTCAACAAGTATGTACCGGTAAATCCCAAAATAGAACCCTATGCCGGAATGCAGCTTGGCATGGATATTTTTGGAGTAACAAACCCTGATAACCAGAATGAAGGCAGCGCTACTAAATTTGCCTGGGGTATCAAAGCAGGTATTAATGTCTGGGCAAATGAAAAAGTAGGAATCAAAATCCAGACAAGTCTTCTGTCAGCAGTTCAGGCTGTAGGTGGTGGTCTTTACTTCGGTACAGGAGGTGCAGGTGCAGGTGTATCAGGTTTCTCAACCTATTACCAGTTCAGCCTTGGCGGAGGTCTGGTATTTAAGATTAAATAAAGGGATACATTTTGAATAAAAAGGGACTTAGTCAGTCCCTTTTTTTATTCTGAACTTCTGATAACCTTAAGACAGAGAAGCCTGAGTCTCTGCAATTATTTATAAAATACCTGTAACTGCTTTGCCTCCATCTGTATACCCTGTATTCATTTTTGAATATATTGGGGACCTAAATGAATAAAACAATATTACGATGCTCTGCACCTACGGTTTTATTGTCCACATTTGTTTCTACAAAGATTTCGCGGCTCTGCCGCTAAAAATATGAGATGCCGCGTGCCAGAATATTTCAATTAGGTTTTCCAGAGATTTCACGGCTCTACGGCTATTTAATGGGGCATTTGCATCAGATAAATTTTAAGCGGTTAATCTGTTTCAAAGGTGCAGAGCACAGACAATATTTGTAGTAGATCGTTAGCACCTGATTTTTTATTAGGTGCAGAGCACCGGCAATATTTGTAGAATCTATGCAACACGTTAAATCATAAGGTGCAGCGCACCGTAATATATTTGTAGGATGTAACATCCTAATTATTCATTGAGGTGCAGAGCACCGTCAATATTTGTAGAATGTGGCAACCTGTTTAATTTAACAGGTGCAGAGCACCGATAATATTTGTAGAATTTATGCAACACGTTAAATCATGAGGTGCAGAGCACCGGTAATATTTGTAGGATTTAGCACCCTAACCGTTTTATCAGGTGCAGAGCACCGTTAATATTTGTAGGATGTAGCATCACAATTATTCATTGAGGTGCAGAGCACCGTAATATTTATAAAAAATATTTGTAATTTTGATGGTAGCTGTTTGTATCTAATTTAAATCTATTAATTATGGCAAACACATATACCCAATGCTATTTCCATTTGGTATTTGCGGTAAAAAACCGCGATGCTCTTATAGCAAAAGATTGGAAAGATGAAGTGGAAAAATATATTACAGGAATCGTCCAAAACCACAAGCATAAGATGCTGGCAATCTATTCAATGCCGGATCATATTCATATCCTGATCGGATACAATGTAAATCAACTAATCCCCGATCTGATTGAAGAAATTAAAACATCCTCCAATGCCTGGATAAAGCAAAAGAGATTATCAAAATTTAGATTTGAATGGCAAAAAGGATATGGTGCATTTACTCATTCACACCAGCAGATTGATGTAGTTGTTAAATACATTTTATCACAGGAGGAACATCACAAGAAAAGGCCGTTTAAAGAAGAGTATCATGAAATGCTTGAAAAGAATGAAATAGCGTTTGAACAGGAATACCTATTTGAATATTTTGATGATATTAATGAATAAAACAATATTTCGGTGCTCTGCACCTAATGGTTTACCCCCAAAATATGTTTCTACAAATATTGCGCGGCTCTGCCGCTTGAAATATCAGGTGCAGATTACCAACAATATTTGTAGATTGGTAGCAACCTGACTAATTTATCAGGTGCAGAGCACCGACAATATTTGTAGATTGCAAGCCCCCTGATTAATCTACCAGGTCAGAGCACCGACAATATTTGTAGAATGATGGCACCCTAAATATTTATCAGGTGCAGAGCACCGACAATATTTGTAGAATGATGGCACCCTAAATATTTATCAGGTGCAGAGCACCGACAATATTTGTAGAATGTTAGCAA
>Ga0209314_10000402_pt1 | contig 19166 bp, 24 predicted proteins | sample I19B2metaG_FD_184146 | JGI IMG/M metagenome (GOLD analysis project Ga0209314, IMG submission 184146) | Lake sediment bacterial and archeal communities from Gulf of Boni, Indonesia to study Microbial Dark Matter (Phase II) - ​I19B2 metaG... | ecosystem: Environmental > Aquatic > Freshwater >... | reverse complement strand
TAAAAACAACTTCTGCGAAGCCATTTACTTTTAGTTTTTTATTCTGAATTGCTTCAAAACTCTATCACAAAATGCTTCACCTATCAATTTGGAAATTCTCCCGCCCTTCCTCACAGAGGTTTGGCTTTTACTCGAGATGTAACAAATATTCATATTTTCCCTGAGAGGATTTGTCAATTAAGAAAAGGTTTGATTCTTTTAAAAACTTTAGTTTTAAAACCTTAGTTCAAGCACTGGAGAACAGCCAGGAACCCAAACGTCCCCTCATGCCCTGACACTCCCTTCATGCCCCCTTGACCTATTTTTAAATTCATGGTAGTTTTACTCATTCTATAAAGGAGTAGATATGACTATAACCAAAGAGCTTCTTGAAATATTAGCATGCCCGAAATGCAAGGGAGACATCAAACTGACAGAGAAGTCTTCGAGCCAAGGGGAGGATGGACTTATTTGCGAAAAATGCAAACTGCTCTACCCGATAAGAGATGGCATACCTGTTATGCTCATCGACGAAGCAATAGCATTAGGTAAAAATGATCATTGAAGATCAGAGATTAGATCCAAGGCTTCCCTTGATTCAGAATGCTGACCTGAATGGAAAGATTGTTCTTGTCAGATTTGATCATAATGTTGTAAAGGATGGTGAGATCAGAGATCCTTACAGAATAGACCGCTCTCTTGGTACCCTTTATAACATCGTGGAGCGGGGGGGCAGACCCATCCTCATGACCCACATAGGGAGACCAAGAGACAAAAAGACGGGTGAAATCAGGTGCAGGCCTGGCGAATCAGTCGAGCCTGTCGTTGGGTATCTTGAACGCAAGTTGCACACAAGGTTTCATATCCCTAAGTTCTATGAAGATCCGAAGTTTGGAATTCCCAGTATCGACACATCCATCAACCTTGCTATCCGTCATCTGAGAGAAAGAAAGATAGGTGGAATATACCTTCCCAACACCCGCTGGTTTCAGGGTGAAGAAGCAGAAGGAGAACTCAGAGAAAAACTTGCAATCCAACTTGCAGGGCTTGCAGATATCTTTGTCAATGATGCTTTCGGTTCATGGCAGCCGCACGCATCGACATACGACATAACAAAATACCTTCCTTCTTCCGCAGGCTTTTTAATGCAACGGGAGATCATTAATTTGAGCTCTGTTATCAATCCTCAGAGACCTTTTCTGGCTGTTGTTGCCGGTGCAAAATATGACACAAAGATAAAGCCTCTCTATGCAATTTATGAGAAGGTCGACAATCTGATTTTAGGAGGCATGATTTATAACACCTTCCTCTGTGCAAAGTATGGAATTTCCATAGAAGGTATTCAGGAGAAAGACATTATTGCGGCGAGGGATCTCGTTGAGAAGGACAGGGCGAATAAAAAGATTATCGAACTGCCCTATATCGTGGAGTCCGATACGATGGAGGGCAGGATAGAAGGTAAATACAGGACTATATCGATAAGAGACTTTCAAGAAGGCAAGAAATATGGTTATGTCCTTGATATAGACCCTGAATCATTTAAGGACCCTATTCTGATAGAAATCCTCTTAAGCGCCAAAACAATCTTCGTCAATGCTGTTATGGGGTACACACCTCATTTCACAGCAGGGTCAGAGGCATTAGATAGTACTATAGACCAGAATAGAATTGCCCTTAAGATGTACGGAGGAGGTGACACCCTTCAGGAGTTTAAGAGTCTCTGCCCCGGCCTTTACCTGTCTGTCCTGGATAATACTCAGTATTATTTCTTTACGGGTGGCGGTACTGTTTTGACTGCTATAGAACAGGGAGGCCCTTACGGTCTTAAACCTGTTCAGGCTCTGATGGAAAAACTCAGTGACCCCTCCTAAAATACCAGCTTAATACTTTCTCAATATTAGCTGCTACGCTATCTTTGGCATTTATGATAAATATCTTGTCTTCTGTCTGGAAAAGTTCCTTTTCCATTCTTATAATTTTCGGAGGATTTACATACCTTGATTTTAACTCTTCTTCAAACATGGGGACAATCTTGTCCTTCATTCTCAGTTCTGTATCCACAAAAAAAATTCCTGTTTCGGGTAAAAGATCAGAGATCCTGTTGAAAAAGGCAGTTATTTCCTTCTGATATATCTGTTTTGGCGGAGAGGATTTTATCTCCATATACAATATCGCTCCATCTACCTTTGCAATGAGGTCATAGTCGCCACCTACCTTTGGCCTTTTGAATTTAATGCCCCATATTGCCTCTGCAGTAAATTCCGTTTTAAATGTCTCTGCCACAAACCATTCGAGGGTTTCACCGAAACTCTTTATAGGTCCCAGGGAAAGTCTGAAACCGTCAGATACTTTTTCAACAAGGCCTATCTTTCTCATATACTCCAGATAATCCCTTGTCACTTCTGACGTTGCATACCGTGTAACAGTCTCAAGCCTGAAAAAACTCTGATGCTTGATAACATCCCTCAGGAACAGGCGGAAGGAATATTTTTTCATCAACTCATAATAGCTGCTCTGGAATTCCTTTTTGGGAAGAAGCAAGTCCTCTGAGGGCTCTTTTTTATAAATCCTGAACCCCCGGCGCTTCAAGAGAACATCAATTGAAGGTGTAAGTTCTAAAAGTGACTTTCTGAGTCTTCTTATTTCATCACGAAGGTACTGAGCTTCATCAGGGGATTTGTGCTCGGGCATTGCTATGCAAACTTAACTGCTATCCTTCTGTGTCTTGGGCCATCAAACTCGCAGAAAAAAACAGATTGCCACGTTCCCAGGAGGAGCTTGCCCTCTTCGACAATCACATGAACAGATGTGCCGACAAGAGTGGATTTTATGTGGGCATCGGCATTACCCTCCCTGTGGAAATAATTCAGGTCCTTTGGCACAAGTCTGTTAAGGGTATTCAGTATGTCACGCTGCACGCTCGGGTCAGCGCCCTCATTGATTGTGATCCCTGCAGTCGTATGGGGGACATAAATATAGCAGATACCATCCTTAACTCCTGCTTCTTTCACAGCTTCCTGAATCATTCCGCTGACATCAATAAATTCAATTCTTGACCTGCTTTTAACATTGATATATCTGACCATTTAATCCCCCAATAAAAATAATAATTAAGCCAGCTTAGACAGGAAAGGCTTTTATTTACAAAGCACTTGCAACTGCCATATTAATAATCTGCCGATTATAAAAATTCTGAAGCAGTCTTTCCTGTCTTTTGCTTGATTCCAACTTCTTATTGTCTAAAAACCTCATCATAAAATCCCTCTTCAATACTAAACTCAATTGCAAGCGCAACAAGATTCCCTGGTATATTCAGCCCTCTGAGTCTCATTATATCTTTTTCTGTTGTGACAATCCAGTCGACACCACTCTTTTTTGCATCCCTTATGATCTTTCCGATATCCCTTGAATTGTATCTGTAATGGTCTCTGTAAGATCTAAATCCCCTCAAATCCATACCTGTGGATAAAAGAGTCTTCTTGAACGACTCTGGATTACCGATTCCGGAAAAACCCAAAAATCTTTTCTCTTTTGCCCATTCAAGGGGAAAGGTACCGCCTGATGCTGTTGTAAATTTTGCAGGCCTGTGTTCAGCAAAGAACACAGATGCTTTTGTATTATTTTTTCTGATCTCTTCAATAAGACTGTTGGCTTCTGATTTCTGACTTCTGATTCTGTCTGTCCTTGTTATGACAATAATGTCAGCCCTGCCTATTGCACTGAGGGGCTCCCTTAATGGACCAAGAGGGAGGAGCCTTCTATTGCCGAAAGGGTTCGTACCATCGATGAGCAGGATGTCTTTGTCTCTGAAAAGGTTCCAATGCTGAAAACCGTCATCAAGAATGAAAATATCAGGACGAATGGCTAAAGGCAAAGAGCTCAGGGCAAACATGCCTGCTTCATATCTGTTTTCACCCTTAATTACAGGCACGCCTTTCAATCTATTAGCCATAAGCATAGGTTCATCACCTGCATCTTCCTCACTCAAAAGATGCCCATCACCTTTGCTCACAAAACATGAACCCTTTTTCTTTCCCTTATAGCCTCTTGTTAGAATATTTGGTATAAATCCCCGCTTTTTGGCCTCCTCTGCAATTGCAATGGTAGCAGGTGTTTTACCCGTTCCACCAACGGTTATATTCCCGATGCTGAGCACTCTGCAGGGAAGTTTTTTCTGATTCTTCAGGGCCTGGTGTTTTGTTATTGAATAACCAATATAGTAGAGACCTTCTATGAGGGTCATATACTACCGCCTACGTTACCTCTACTTTTTTCTCTTGATTATATACTATTACCACTGCTCTTCTGCACTTCCGAGGCTCCGCGCTCAGTAGTGCGGACAGAACATGAACCTTACAGGCCGAGTTTCTTTTTTACCCTGAGCTTTGCATCGATGAAGTCCTTATGCTCTACATAGATAAGATCGGCAATCTTCCGCACCATATATTCCTCGTGTTTATCAAGGGATTCATCTGTAAAGGCAATTCCCCAGAGATTCTCTATTACTCTTACTTTCTGCTCATAGGTGAAGCCTTTATTGATGAGGGAGGTGAACTCATAATATCCCGTGGCCTTCCGGATCTTTTCTTCTGCAAATTGAAGCAGCGCACTTGATTCTTCCTCCGTGAGATGAAACCTTGTCATGATGGTGTTCATCACCATTCTGCGTTCATCCTCGGTTATTTCTGCATCAGCCCTCATCATTTCTATAAGAAGAGCGGCGGTAGCAAGCTGAAGGGAATGTTCTGATATCTCATCAGAACCCACCGGGGAAGGTTTTATATACTTCTTAAAGAATTTGTTGAACGCTATAACCATGGAAAATAGAAATTGTCTTTAAAATCCGACAAATCACGAATCAGTCCCTGCTCTCTTCAATCCGTCCGGGTCAAATGTCAAATATAATATCCTACGAAAAGAAACGGTAAATGGCAACAGGTCTAAGCGTTTAAAAAAGAAAAAAGAGTCACTCTGAGGTCAGGTCTTGTTTCTTGAATTCCCCTCTTTTCCAGGATGATTTTCTTCTGCACCTTCAGGAGAATATGTTCTGAAGGAGTATTCCCTTATCATGCGTTTAATTCTCTTTTTATCACGGCCGAGTTCACGGTTGGCAAGAAGGCCGATGACTATTATGATAATAAAAATGATGACGAGGTATTTCATAATCTCTGGTTCCCCGAGGTCTTTTTGCCTTCCGGGGGAGAAAAATCAGGAAGAGGATCTTTGAAGAAAATCTTTGACAATTTCTGTAAACTTCGCTGGTTCGTCCAGATAACATGGATGACCGGCGCCCTCAATGATGCGTATTTCAGAGTTCTTCACATGAGCTTCAAGGATTTTCGAATCAGCAGGTGGCGATATAGTATCTTTATCTCCCCATATGGCGAGCAGAGGTATGCCAAGCCTGCTGAGCTGATTACCGAGACTTCTTATCCCGACCGGTCCGACAACAATAGCTGCCTGAGCACTATACCCACGTATTAAATATCGTAACGTAACCTCTCCGCTTATGGACGCGCCTATTAAAATTGGGTTACTGATATTAAGCGTCTTCAGCAAGTTGTTCAAAAAATCAGCGTATTCATCCCTGTTTTCAGCGCTGAACTTATCTGACCTGCTCTTGGCTCCGTATGGCATATCAAATGAATACACACTGTAATCTCCTGCCAATTCATCGAACAGCCCTATCTCGACCCAGGTCTCGGCATAAAAACTATACCCATGGAGAAGAACAACAGGGATGCCCGTTCCCTTTTGAAGATACCGGATTCTCAAGCCCTGAATAGACAGAGAATGTTCCATTGCCGACACTAAGTATTTTACATGATTATACTGCACCATGCCTCTGGCGGAGGGGGTGAGATTCGAACTCACGGTAGGTTGCCCTACAACGATTTTCAAGACCGTCGCCTTCAACCACTCGGCCACCCCTCCAATGAGAACAGCGGATAGTGATTAGTGAATAGTTATGAATAGAAATGCCAGCAATATTATAACAAAAGGAAATATCCAAATTTCGGCCATTTCCCCCAATTTTAAACTGAAGGGTATTTGACTTTTTGTTTTAATTTCTTTTAAAGTTTTAAAAATTATAGAGGAAAAATAATGAAAAATTCAGCATTACAGTTAATTCTTCAGGCAGGATATGTAGTTAAGGGTGTTTTAATACTTCTTTTATTTTTTTCAGTAGTCTCCTGGGCAATAATATTCTTCAAACATCGATATTTCTCAAGGGCTCATAAAGAGACTGACCAGTTCCTGAGGTCATACAGATCAGGCAGAGACCCTAAAGCAATCCACCAGGCAACAAGGAACTTCACTATCAGTCCCATAGCAAATGTCTTCGGGGCTGTTTATACGGATGAAATGCATAAAGGCAAGAGTGAGATCAAAAGACTCCTCAAAAGATACGAAGCCCTTGAATCAGCAAAGCTCGAGAAGTATCTTAATTTCCTTGCAACAACAGGATCAACGACTCCTTTTATCGGATTGTTTGGAACGGTATGGGGAATAATGAATTCCTTCAGAAACATAGGAACCACGGGGGCAGCATCCCTTGCTATTGTGGCACCAGGTATAGCAGAGTCGCTGATTGCGACAGCCGCTGGTCTTGTAGCTGCCATTCCTGCGGTAATAGCATATAACTACTACCTGAGTGTAGCCCGCAGGATGATTATCGAAATGGAGGATTTCTCTGAAGAGCTCCTTGACTTCTTTACAAAAGAGGATCTGTGAAAGCAGATAGAAACAGAAAAGTCCTTTCCGAAATAAATGTAACTCCCTTTGTAGATGTAATGCTTGTCCTCCTTGTTATTTTTATGATAACAGCGCCACTCCTTCAACAGGGCATAGATGTAAATCTTCCAAAGGCAAAAGGTAGAGACCTCCCCTCAGAAGAAAGAATAACCATGGTTATCAAGAAAGAGGGAATCATTTATATGAATGAAAATCCTGTTTCACTTACAGATATGAGGCACAAGCTCGAGGCGATAAGCAAGCTGAACCCTAATGTCTATCTTAAGGCAGATAGAGGAGTACCATACGGATTTGTTGTTGAAGTAATAGGCGAGATAAAAGATGCTGGAATAGAGAGACTTGGAATAGTTACAGAGCCTAAGATAACCCTGAGATGAGGGAGCCGAGCCTCCAGAAAACAACTGCCCTTTCCTTAGCACTCCATATTTCAGCTCTCTTAATAGCCCTTCTCCTTTTAAGGCAATCCAGCCAGTTTGTTATGCCATCGCCTTATGTTGTGAGCCTTGTTAGCCCTGAGGCATTAAAAGGGAAAGTTACCGAAAGTAGAGAAGGCCGAGAAACCTCAAAAACTTTGAGAGATACTTCTGTTGTAAAAGATATTCCAAAGCAGGAGATGAAAAAAAAAGGTAAAAAAGAGGAGGAAATAGCTGAGGAGAGGATAGCTGCCATTGCAGCAAAGAAAAAGGTGGAAAGGTTAGTCAGACTGCGTTCTGTGATCTCTCTTGCGGCTAGTGGTAATAACAGTAAAGACAGTTCAGAAACAACCCCTGCTCACGAAGGAAAAGGGTCTCTTTTTGATGAGTATTATGCAAAGATAAGAAAGGAGATATGGCAACAGTGGGTCTTTCCCGACACCGGGAAGGATCTTGAAACGATCATCTCAATAAGGATACTGAAGGATGGCACAATATCTATTCAGAAGATGGAGAAAAGCTCAGGCAATCCTTTTTTTGACAGATCAGCGCTTAATGCCCTGACAAAGGCAAACCCTCTGTCACCGCCTCCTTATGAGATGGAGATAGGTGTGAAGTTCTATCCATGACAAAAAGCAAAAAGCAAAGAGCAAGGAGCAAAGAGTCTCAATCAAGGAGTGACAACTGGATGCTCAAGGTTATCTGCTCTTTACTCATTGCTCTATGCACTACGCTCTTCGCTCTATGCTATGCAGTTGTTGAGGCCAAGGTTTACATCGATATTACTTCACCAGCCTTTAAAAAACTTCCTATCGCAATATACGACTTTGGCGGTCCATCGGGAAAAGAAATATCAGACATCATCAAAGACGATCTCGAATTTACAGGGCTCTTTGCTTACATTGACAGGGCTGTTTATATAGAAGGCATCTCCCAACCTTTTAATCCGAAGAATTGGACCCCCCTTGGGATAGAAATGGTCGTTAAGGGAACTGTCAAAGAAGGCAAAGAACTCACCCTTACCATATCCCTTTTTGATGTTTTCGGCGGAAAGGAGATACTGATGAAAGAATATAAGGCGGGAAAAGAACTTATAAGGCCTCTCTCTCATACCGTAGCAAACGATATCTATGAAGCACTTACGGGTGAAACAGGGATCTTCAGATCAAGGATAGCCCTTGTAGCAGAGGACAGTGGTGTAAAAGATATTTATATCATGGACTGGGATGGAAAAAGAATTTCGAAGCTTGGATTAAAAGAGAACATCATTCTTTCTCCCCACTGGTCGAGGGATGGCACAAAGCTCATCTATTCTGCCGAAAGGAATAGACAATGGGGAATATATCTGTTAAACTTTTTAAATAGGACAGTGAAAAAAGTCTTTTCCTCAAAAGGCACAAATATCGTGGGTGATCTGTTACCCGAGGAAAATGAATTTGTCTTCTCCTCTTCAAAAGATGGAAACATAGACCTTTATATTATGAGTCTGAAAAGCGACACGGTAAAAAAATTGACTTCATCACAGAATATCGATGTATCACCAGCTATCTCTCCTGATAGCGAATATATTGCCTTCGTCTCTGACAGGGGTGGAAGCCCCCAGATTTATGTGATGCGCAGAAATGGCTCAGATGCGAGGAGAATCACCTTTGCAGGGTCTTATAATACCTCTCCATCCTGGTCTCCAAAGGGTGACAAGATTGTTTTTTCAGGGAGACAGGAGAAAAATCAGATCTTTACGGTTAATCCCGATGGCACAGGACTTACCCAGCTCACAACGCAGGGAAATAATGAAGACCCTTCCTTTTCTCCTGATGGGAGGTTCATAACCTTTTCTTCAGACAGAGACGGAGTTAAGGGTATATATACTATGAGAACAAATGGGGAATCCCAGAAGAGAATTACTCCCAAGAAAATGAGGGCTTTTTACCCCAGATGGTCACCAAATTAAAAACTATAAAGGAGGAAGACTTTATGAAAAAGCTTTTTGTATTGGTATTGATATTGGCATTCGGGTCTATTGTTATCTCCTGCGCTCAGAGAAAAGTAGTGCAACCACAACAACCGACAGCACCACCGGAGACCAGAGCAAAGGCTCCTGAAGGAAAACCGGAACAAAAGGTTCCCGAGGAAAAGATAACAGAACAGCAGATTGCAAAAATAGAAACAAAAGAAGTAGAACCATCCAAGTATGCTGAAGAAAAAAGCATCTTTGATGACATCTATTTTGATTTTGACAAGTATGATATCCAACCGGATGCAAAGCCAATACTTCAGTCCGTAGCAGATTGGCTTATCAAAAACAAGTCTTCAGAATTCCTTATAGAAGGCCATTGCGATGAGAGAGGAACAAATGAATATAACCTTGCGCTCGGTGATAGAAGGGCAAAGGCAACGAGAGATTACCTTGTCTCACTCGGCGTGGCATCAGGCAGAATTGATATTATAAGTTATGGTGAAGAAAAGCCTCTCTGTGCAGAAAAGACAGAAGAGTGCTGGCAGAAGAATAGAAGGGCACACTTTGTCGTTCTGAAGTTGAAGGGCAAATAGTGAAAAGACGGTTCAAAGGCCAAGTCTCCGTGATCAAAATATACGGTTCAAACCTGTTTATTGTTTACTGTTTTCTGTTCACTGTTATCCTTTTGTCTGGGTGTGTAACATCCACAGATTTCGAGACTCTCAGGAGCGATGTGAGCCAAACAAGAAGGGAGAGTTTTGAAATCAAGAAAGATGTGAGTAACCTGAAAGAGCAAACAGCCAATGTCATAAGAGAAGACGACTTTAATGCCCTCAGGGAAAGCCAGGGAGAGATGCATGCAAGGCTTTTAGAAATATCGAAGGACCTTCAGCTGCTTACCGGGAAGTTTGATGAAAACAAATACTCTACAGAAAAGGCATTGAAATATTCAACTTCTGAGATGAACCTCCTCAAAGCACAGATCACAAATATAGAAGCACAGATTAAAGAGATGAAAAACAGGTTGAATACCCTGGAGGGCAACATAGAGGAAGCTAAAAAGAAGGTTGAAGAACCCAAAAAGGAGTCACCACAGCAGCAAGCTTCCCAACCGCCAAAACCGGTAGAGCCGAAAGATAAAGTATCATTATACGAAGCAGCATACGATGCCTTTAAGGACAAGAAATATAAAGAGGCAAGAGACGAGTTCGATGCCTTCATGAAAGAGTATCCACAGGACGAACTCGCTGACAATGCTCAGTTCTGGATTGGAGAGACATACTATGGCGAGAAAGACTTTGAGGGAGCAATCCTTGCTTACGAGGCAGTATTAAAAAAATATCCCAAGAGCGAAAAGGCCCCTGGAGCCCTTTTAAAGCAGGGATTTTCCTTTATCGAGATAGGAGACAAAAAGACGGGGAAGACAATTCTTGAGAAGCTTGTAGAGCTCTATCCTGAGTCTCGCGAGGCAGAGCTTGCGAAGAAAAAGATCAATGAGACTGAGAAAGGTACCGGAAAGAAGAAAAAATGAGCATCCTCAAGGATAGTTACCAGCGAACTATTGATTACCTGAGAATATCCATTACAGACAGATGCAACCTGCGTTGTGTCTATTGTATGCCCTCTGAAGATCTGATCCCGATAGAGCATAAAGAAACTCTCCGTTATGAAGAGATAGTGAGGGTTATAAGAATTGCTGTAGGAATTGGGGTAAGAAAAGTACGCATAACAGGTGGGGAGCCCCTTGTAAGGAAAGATGTTGACTATCTTATCGCAACAATAAGAAACATAGAGGGCATAAAGGATCTCAGCCTGACAACAAATGGTATTCTCCTGTCGAAATATGCGGATAAACTGGTTGAGGCAGGGCTGGAGAGGATCAATATAAGTCTTGATTCTTTGAGGCCAGACAGATACGAAGAAATAACAAGAGGTGGAGATTTAAAGCTTGTCCTGAGAGGGATCGAAGCCGCTGAAAAGGCTGGGCTGAAACCAATTAAGATAAATATTGTTCCAATCAGGGGGCTCAATAGTGATGAGATAGAGGAATTTGCGAAGATAACATTAAAGTTTCCCTATCAGATCAGGTTTATAGAATTTATGCCTTTTGGCACTGAAGGTCTGTGGAGCTCTGAAAAATTCATTTCCTCCGACGAAATAAAATCTATTGTTGAAGGTATCGGTCCACTCACTCCTGTAAAGTTAAAAAGAGCAGGGCCTGCAAGATACTTTCACTTTGAAGGCGCCCCTGGCGTGATTGGATTTATCAGCCCTATCAGCAACCATTTCTGTGGAGAATGTAACCGTCTTCGGCTGACGGCTGATGGAAAACTCAGACCCTGCCTCTTCTCAGAGACAGAGATCGATTTAAAACCCGCCCTCCGGGGTGGCGCGCCTGATGATGAAATTAAACGCCTCTTCGAGCTTTCTATTGAAGTAAAACCCGAGAGCCATCATATCCAGAATGCAGAACTCTGGTCTCTGATGAAGAATAGAGAGCACTGCAGAAGACCGATGTCAAGGATTGGTGGATAAACCCCGTAAGAAAGCTCGGTTAGGGCTTTAAATCCCACGTCGCTATATTTTAAACCCTGCCAAAAGGCGGGCTTCTTTTCTAACCGGTGTAAAGTCGGGGCGAAAGGATTTGAACCTTCGACACCACGGTCCCGAACCGTGTGCGCTACCAGACTGCGCTACGCCCCGTTTAATAAATAATAAAAACCGTGTCTTCCTAAAGTCAAGATATCTTCTTTCAATCTCGATCTTCCCAAATGAACTAAACACGAACACTTTGATTGAAAGTGATTATGGTTTTAAAAGAGAATTATTCTGGTAAAAAAATCAGCTTATGCTCTGACTGGAGTTTTTGGAATAACATATGTGCAGGAAGGGCTGCCTTCAGCCATGCACTCCTGGCGCATTACATCCTTTCTGAGTAACTCTCTATAAATCTGCAGTTCGTACTTGCAGGCCTCTCTGAACTCTAAAGCAACTTTCGCGATAGGGCAGTTGAACTCTCTTAAAATGTAGTTATTGTCGTCCATGTCGAGGTCCACAAGATATCCATCTGATTCAAGAAGATCCTTCAGAGCATAAACCCTATCTTGCAGACTTTTCTTATCCGCAAGGGCTTCTTTTTTATCCTTAAGAATCTTCTCCATGCGCCACTTGAATACCTCCTCTATCTTATCCCGGCCTTCATTCTCTTCGAGGTCTTTCAGGGTACTTAAAATAAACTTATGATATACTTTTGGGAAAAGATCGTCTGCCTTATCTGTAAGCTTGTAAAGGAATGCTGGCCTGCCAACACCATACCTTCGTGAAATATAATCCACGAACCCCTTCCGTTCAAGAGATATGAGGTGCTGTCTGATTCCCATTGGGGTTATACCCATCTGTCTGCTCAGGTCATCTATAGAGAGAGGACCTTTCTTTTTGAGCAGAAATAGTATCCTCTCCCTTGTGGGATTTTCATTAACGAAGGTTACCACGTTTAAAAAATAGCATAAAACAAAAATATTTGCAATATTTTTGTTAAAAACTATTATTTTTAAGGATTAGGAAAAAGTCAAGAAATTGGGAAACCTTTCCCTTTCTTTAAAAATGTGAAATAATAGCTAAAATGAGTACACTTCGAGACGGAATTGTTGGGCTCTACAAAAAAGCTGCAACATCCTTGCCCCAAGATGTTGAGGAGGCATTAAGACATGCCCATGAAGCTGAAAAGAATGGGTCAACCGCAAATATTGCATTATCAGCCATCCTTGAAAATGTAAGAATTGCACGGGAGACAGCAAGACCCCTCTGCCAAGATACAGGGGTGCCTGTCTTTTTTGTAAAGATTCCCAGGGATCAGAGCCAGCTCTCCTTAAAGGATACAATCATAGAGGCTACAAAGATTGCAACAGAGGAAGTACCTCTCAGGCCTAACGCCGTTGATATTATCAGTGATAGAAATTCTGGAGACAACACAGGCATTGGGTTCCCGATTATCTACTTTGAGGAGTCCCGGGACAGCACCCTCACCATAGAGCTCATGTTAAAAGGTTCTGGTTGCGAAAATGTCAGTCAGCTTTATAAGCTACCTCTCGAGGAACTAAAGGCTGAGAGAGATCTTGATGGTGTAAGAAGGTGTGGACTCGATGCAGTATATAATGCCCAGGGTAGGGCATGCCCGCCCTATATTATTGGAATAGGGATAGGCGCTTCAAGGGATCAGGTGACAAGGCTTGCAAAAGATCAGCTTTTGAGAAGGATTGAAGATGCAAACAATATCGATATCTTGTCAGGACTCGAAGAAATAATCCTTAAAGAGATAAACCAGCTCGGGATAGGTCCCCTCGGCTTAGGAGGTAAAACAACAGCACTTGGGGTAAAGATAGGAGTAAATCACAGACATCCTGCATCTTACTTTGTAGACGTCTCTATCTGCTGCTGGGCAAACAGAAGGGCAAGCTTGACATGGTAGAAAAAAAGTTCAAAGTTCAAAGTTCAAAGTTCAAAGAAGAAAAACCAAAAATCATTAACCTGCCCCTTACAAAAAAAGACGTCCTTTCCCTGAATGTCGGAGACAGGGTGCTTCTGAGTGGCCAACTGATAACGGGAAGGGATAAGGTCCACAAATTTCTCTTCAAGGAAAGACCCGGGATAAAAGAGATACCCTTTCATCTCAAGGGAGCAGTCCTATACCACTGCGGACCTATCATAAGAAAGACTGAGAAGGGTTTCAAGCTAATTGCCGGAGGGCCAACGACAAGCAGCCGCGTCGAGATGTATGAACACCAGATAATATCAGATTATGGAGTAAGAGGAATAATGGGAAAGGGCGGAATGGGCAGAAAAACATTGAAAGCTCTTAAAGAAAATGGTTGTGTGTATCTTCATACGATCAGTGGTGCTGCTGTCTATCTCGCAGACCGAATAAAAAAGGTAGTTGGTGTCTGGAAACTTGAGGATTTTGGTATGGCTGAAGCAATGTGGATTTTTGATGTTGAGGAATTCCCTGCTATGGTCACGATGGATGCCCATGGCAGAAGCCTCCATGAAGAGATAGAGAAGATATCTTATGGAAAATTAAAAAGGCTTATTGGATTTTAGTAATGATGGAAAAAGTAATCCCCCTACATCCCCCTTTAGAAAAGGGGGAACAAAGTTGCATGAACTTTTGAGTCGTAATCACCCCTTCTCTTTTAAAAAAGAGGGGTTGGGGGAGATTACTGAAGACAAAACAAACAGCAAAGATACCATAAAGGAGAGGAAAGATGTTTGATAAATGTCCGGGAGCTGGCAATATCCGGGGAACTCCTACCTTAAAGATTAAAAGATGCCCTGAATGTGGTGGAGATGTCGAAGTCTTCTCTGGTGATGCATCGGTAACGTGCAGGGGTTGTGGATTCACTATTTATGAGGAATTGGATTCATGTATACAGTGGTGCAAGTATGCGGAAAAATGTGTTGGAGAAGAAGTCTACAGAAAGCTCAAGAAGAAAGAACGATCGGAATAAGGATTCCATAAGCCACCCACACCATATAAAGAAATTATATGGTTTAAAAAGAGAAGAAATTCTCCGAAGATTGAAGGAATTCAAAAAACTGTGGCTGAAAGGAAAAGATGAAGAGATCTTCGAGGAACTGGCCTTCTGTATCCTCACCCCCCAATCAAAAGCAAAAGTCTGCTGTGAAGCCATTGAAAGATTAAAGGAGCAAGGTTTGTTGTCCAGAGGATCTAACAAAGAGATTAAGGAAGGGATAAAGTATGTAAGATTTAAAAACAAAAAGGCAGATTACCTTGTGAAGGCAAGGAATTTCTTCTTAAACAATGGAATGGTCTGTATAAAATCCACCCTCAGCCAATTTAAAGATACCCATCAATGCAGGGAATGGTTGGTCAAGAATATAAAGGGTCTCGGTTACAAGGAGGCAAGCCATTTCCTGAGAAACATAGGATTCGGAGAAAAGATCTCTATCCTTGACAGACATATTATGAGAAATTTAAAAGACCTCAAGATAATAGAAGATGTTCCAGAATCTCTCAGCAAGGCAAAATACTTGGCTATAGAGGAAAGGATGGCAGCCTTTTCGAAAGAGATAAACATACCCCTTTCACATCTCGATCTGATTCTGTGGTATAAGGAAACAGGAGAGATATTGAAATAGGCATGAACAGAAAGGGGAGGAACATGTCCTTAATACTTTTAACGGACGGATAAAGAATTCCCCATAACCAGGACGGTGTCATCCATAAGCCTTTCTTTTATTTTCACCAATATCGAACACTTGACATGGCTTTTGCTTTAAAGGTTATAAGCTCTTTTCACTCTCATTTGACTCTGATTCGAGAAGACTCAAACTCCTTGGCGTCTTGTCTATCTGTTCAAGAACTGGTATCTCCTCAGCGCCTGTGACACCAAGTTCTTTGAATTTTCTAACGGAAGGAAGTACCCTCAATTCCATTGAACCAATTACTTTATTATAACAATCCATGGCCTTCCCAATCGCAGAACCTATGTCAACAAAATGTTTTACTAACGTATAAATCCTTTCATAAAGTTCTTTGCCTAAAATGCTTATTTCCTGTGCGTTCTTTGTTATCTGCTCCTGTCTCCAGCCATAGGCAATAGCCCTGAGCAGGGCGATAAAGGTAGTCGGGGTAGCAATGATAACCCTTTTTTGTATACCGTCCTCAATAAGGGTACTGTCCACATCAAGGGCTGCACTCAAAAAGGATTCCCCCGGTATAAAGAGAACAACAAATTCAGGAGACTGCTTGAACTGACTCCAGTATTCCTTAGATCCGAGCCTGTTCATATGTGCCCTCACCTGCTGGGCATGTTTATCCATCTTTGCCTTTCTTTCATCATCTGTTGAAGCAGAGAGGGCATCAAGATATGCATCAAGTGATACTTTTGCATCCACAACAATCTCGCGCTCCATGGGCAGTTGAACTATCATATCAGGCCTCTGTCTTCCAGATTCTGTCTCAACCGAGATCTGTTCAGTAAAATCACAATGTGCAGACATTCCAGAAAGCTCTGCTACACGTCTGAGGGTAATTTCACCCCACCTCCCCCGAACCTGCGGTTTCTTCAGAGCAGAAACAAGGTTACTTGTCTCTTTCTGAAGCTGCTCATGGGTTGATGCAAGTGCTCTTAATTGCTCCTCAAGGCTTCCATACGCCTTATGTCTGCTTTCCTCTATGAGCCTCACCTGTTCCTCATACCGTCTCAGCGCCTCATGAAGAGGTTTTATGAGGCCATCTATAGCAGCCTGATGCTCCCCGAGTTTCCCCTTCGTCTCTACTACTACCTTGCCGAGATGTTCTGATGCAAGTCTGAGAAAGTCCTCACTGCTGCTCTTGAGGGCTGCGGAGGAGAGAGCATTAAAAGTGTCTGTCATCTCTGTCTTCATCGCTTCAAGGAGTGATTTCTGTTCCTCAAGATTCTTCTGGGATTCCTCAAGCCTCGTGTGGGCTTCAACCTTTAACTGCTTTTCCGTACCAAGCTCGTTCCTAACCTGGCTTATCTCGGAGTCCCTTCGTTCAATCTGCTGCCTCAGCTCTTCAATCCTTGCCTCAGCTCCACTTGCGCGCTTTTCAAGACCGGTAATCTGATTTGAATAAGAAACTTGCAAATCTGCGACCTGCTTTGTATATATCCCCTGAAAACGGGCTTTTGCCAAGAACCACACAACAAGCCCGCTAATTACAATGCCTAAGATTATGTATGCGATTAATTCCACGTTAACTCCCTTTTGAAGAATAACCTACATTGTTTATAAGTTTATTTTTTTAAGATCCAGGATGCACGATGAATACATTTTTACCAGCTTGTCTGTTAACATAAATCTTGTATTCTGTATCCTACATCTTGCATCCAGGAAGTCTGTATAAGCGAAAATGTTATATCCTGCCTGTTTAAATCCTTTCATATACCCACACCCTTCCTCCATCCCTTATCTCTTCTATTCTTCTGACAATACGTTTCTTGTGGAGATTCAAAAGCCTTGTGCCGCTTGTATTAGCCTCAAGCTTCATGGCTTCTGAAAGCTCTTTTGCTGTAATTTTCCCTTTTTGGAGGATGAACTTTAGGGTCTGCTTAAGATAATTGTTAAGGCTACCAACAAGGATTTTCTTTCCATTTTTCATTTGAGCCATTACCGCGAGTTCTTTTCTTTCAAGGGCAACCTCTATGTTTTCCTTCTGGTTTTCATTAAGGCCAGTCAAAACAATATATTTATCTCCATATTCCCCGCTGAGCAAACGAGATATAAGTTTTGCAACTATCTCATCAGCACAGGAGTAATCAATAATCCCAATCTTTGAGAAGTCAAGGGCAATGACTGCTCCATCCTCCTCATGTGCAATGTCCTTTTCAATTCGATTTCTTATCGCCTGGCCCGAGGGCCTTGTAACAAGGTCACTGGAACCGTTTTTGAGTTCCTCTTTAAGAATTTTATAAAGGTTATAAGTAATCATCGTTATCAAATCTTCGATAAAAGCAAATGCCAGATAGTTTTATTTAGTCCTTCGAAAAGGTTTTGGGCGATTTTGTAAATGCTTTTCTAATTGCAGTTGGCCATTTTGGAGTTGGCTATTAATAAAATCATGCACTGCCAATCCACAATCCTTACAAAGCACTGAATGCCAAGGTTTTAGATCCATATAAAAACCGAGAGCATTTTTTAACAGGAGGTTTTTCTCTATACTCCCGGTGACAGTTGCATAAGCCTGCCCCCCTTCCTCAAATTCCTTAGAACATCCTGAGCATTTCATATAATCCCTCTCCTTTTTAAAAGAAGTTTATTTATAAGCTGCTCAAAACCCCTATTTCTTCCCCTCTATTAGTATTATTTCCATCCTAAATGTCTAAAGATTCCCTGATTTCTTCGTTAGATAGCTTTATCTTCATTTTGTTTACTTTTCCATAGCTAAAAATTTATCTTTATATTTAAAGTTTAAAGAAGTATCTATACTGGCTAATTGATTTTTAATCAAATGAGCATTTATAAAGGTTTTATTCCTTAAGAAGAGATAGCATAATAAATTGCCATCGCTGTCGTATTTCATTGTATCGAACTTAAGAAATACTTTTTGCCCTCTCAGTTTCTCCTGCAAAAATTGCAGTGCCTCTCCGTTTCTTTCTTCTTTTTCTTTAACACCGAGTAGTCTAACTTTTAAGTCATTATCTAAGACTATTATTTCAGGGCTTATTATTTCTTTAACTGAATAATAAGTCTCCCTCTGGTGATCTGAGTTGTCTATTTTTGAGCCAAATTTTAATTTCTTGAGGTCTATCTTTTTATCAAACTTGACCGGGTCTTTGAAGATATAGGGAAGGGCGTAAATTTGCTTTTTGAAATCCATGTCCTTCTGCTGCTGAATTATTATTTCAATGTCTGCATGCTGTTTATTATTACTTCGGCAATTAAGGCTGCGAAACATCTGTTCTGTCATGCCGGCTTGTCCGGCATCTTTCTCCAAGAAGGATTCCTGACAAGCGGGAATGACACCTTTTATGTTTTTGCTTGCCGATTTGACAATATTTAATTTCTCTTTGATTATAGACAGGAAATCTTCATTGATTTCATATCCGACTGAGTTCCTTCCTAAATTTTTTGCAGCAAGACAGGTTGTCCCGCTTCCTAAAAATGGGTCGAGTATTGTGTCGCCTATAAAGCTGAACATTTTTATTAATCTCTTTGGTAGCTCCTCTGGGAACATGGCAAGGTGTTTGTCCTGTCTCTCACCGGAGAAATTCCAGTGACCATAAAAATATTCGTTCCATTCTTCAATGGTCAGTTTGGACTTTTCTTTTATCTCTCTATTCACCTTTGGAGGATCACCCAATTTCTTGAATATCAGGATAAATTCATAATCAAGTTTTATGATCCCGTTACGGGGATACGGAAAAGACCCCATAATTGTGGCTCCACCTGTTGTATTGCAGGTAGTAACCTTCTGCCAGATAATGGCTCCCATGTAATCAAAACCAATCGTTTCACAAAACTTGATTATTTCTTCTCTTATCGGAATAACCTTATATCTTCCGTAGTACACTGATCGC
>Ga0209314_10000401_pt1 | contig 19170 bp, 15 predicted proteins | sample I19B2metaG_FD_184146 | JGI IMG/M metagenome (GOLD analysis project Ga0209314, IMG submission 184146) | Lake sediment bacterial and archeal communities from Gulf of Boni, Indonesia to study Microbial Dark Matter (Phase II) - ​I19B2 metaG... | ecosystem: Environmental > Aquatic > Freshwater >... | reverse complement strand
TTTAAACTTAAGCTCTGTGAAAAAAGAAATAGTAAAGAAAATTGAAGATTCACTGAAAAGACTTGGTATTGAGGCAATACCTGCTATTGAGGTAGAAGTCCCCCCCCGGGAATCCTTAGGTGATCTCGCGACTCCTGTAGCAATGTCACTCTCAGGGATACTGAAAAAACCTCCGAGAGAAATAGCAAAAGAACTCATTCATTTCATAAAGGATGAACCTGCCTTTGAAAATATAGATATTGCCGGTCCTGGATTTATCAACTTTACCTTTTCAAGAGAATATCTTTATTCGGAGATTAAAAAGTTATTACAGGATAGAGAAAAGGTTTTGAGAGAGGATATTGGTAGGGGTAGAAGGGTTCAGATCGAATTTGTCAGTGCAAACCCGACTGGTCCTCTCCATCTCGGGCATGGGAGGGGTGCTGCTGTTGGAAATGCTTTATCTAATCTGCTTTCAGCATCAGGATATAAAGTTGAACGCGAGTACTATATTAACGATGCAGGAAAACAGGTAAAACTCCTCGGTCTATCCGTATTTGCACGCTATAAGCAAATACTCGGAATAGAACATCCTTTGCCAGAGGAAGGTTACAGAGGAGGATATGTCGAGGAGATAGCAGCAGAAATAATCAGTAAAGAGGGTGACAAATACATCAAGGCAGACTTTGATAAGGTATCGGATTTTTTCATTAATTATTCTTACGAGGTAATGCTTTCACGCATCAAAGAGGATTTAAAAGAGTTCGGCGTCGCCTTCGATACATGGCAGAGCGAAAGGGAACTTTATAGAGAAGAGGATGTTGAGAAGGCTATCAATGATCTAAAAGTAAAGGGCTTCATATACGAAAAAGATGGGGCTACCTGGTTCAAGTCAACTTCTTTTGGAGACGACAAAGACAGGGTTATCATCAAACAGGATGGCGAATATACCTATTTTACTTCTGACATTGCATATCACAGGAAAAAGGTGGACAAGAAATATGATGAGCTTATTAACATATGGGGAGCTGATCACCACGGCTATATACAGAGACTCAAGGCTGTTATTGAAGCCCTTGGTTACCCTCAAGAGAAGCTCAAGATCTTACTCGTCCAGATGGTTACCCTCCTGCGAGGTGGGAAACCTGTCCAGATGTCAAAAAGGGCAGGTGAATTTGTTACCCTGAAAGAGGTCATGGAAGAGGTCGGAGTAGATACAACAAAGTTCATATTCCTTACAAGAAGGCCTGATAGCCACCTTGAGTTTGACATTGAAGTTGCAAAGTCTCAATCATCAGAAAACCCTGTGTTTTATGTACAGTACGCCCATGCAAGAATAAACAGTATATTTGCCCATGCCAAAGAAAAGGGCATTAATACCGGAAATCTTTATGATTCAGATGTCGGACTTCTCTCCAACCCTGAGGAAATGAGAATAATCAGGAAGCTTCTTATGTATCCTATGGTATTTGAGGGGGCTGTCAATGCCCATGAACCGCACAGGATCACGTTTTTCCTCCAGGAACTATCAGGACTTTTCCATCCTTATTACAATAAGTACAGGATTGTCGATGACAATATCGAACTGTGCAGGGCAAGGCTCGCCTTATGTGAGGCTGTTAGAATTGTTCTCCGAGATGGTCTCACAATACTCGGTATCAGTGCCCCGGAAAAGATGTAATTGTTAATGCTTCCTTAGACTGGTATAATAGGAACCCATGATATCCAAAACGAAAAAGATATGGATGGACGGCAGATTCGTAGATTGGGACAAGGCCTCGGTGCATATTCTCACCCATACTCTTCATTATGGTCTCGGAGTTTTTGAAGGAATAAGATGTTATGAAACCGAAGAAGACCCTGCAATATTCAGGCTCGATGATCATATCGAGAGGCTCTTCAACTCCGCCCATATATTCCTGTTAGAGATCCCCTATTCACAAGAGAAAATAAGAAGTGCAGTGATCGAAACGGTAAGGGTAAATAAGATTAAAGAATGCTATATCAGACCCATTGTCTATATAGGCTATGGTGCTATGGGTCTCTATCCGCAAAAAAACCCTGTTAATGTATCTATTGCGGTGTGGCCATGGGGAGCTTATCTCGGGGATAAAGGACTAAAAAATGGCATCAGGGTTAAGACTTCATCCTTTATCAGAAATCATGTGAATTCCAACATGTCAAGGGGTAAGGTATGTGGTTATTATGTAAATTCACAGCTTGCAAAAAAAGAGGCAATATCATGTGGCTACGACGAGGCCCTTTTACTTGATACCGAGGGTTACGTGTCTGAAGGGAGTGGTGAAAATATCTTTATCGTAAGAAAGGGGATATTAAAAACTACCCCTCTAACCTCAATACTTGAAGGAATAACAAGGAATAGCATTATCGAAGTAGCTCATGATAAAGGTATTGATGTTATAGAAGAAAGGTTCACAAGAGATGAACTCTACATTGCTGATGAGGCATTTTTCACAGGTACAGCAGCAGAGGTAACTCCTATAAGAGAGCTTGACGGAAGGAACATTGGTACTGGCAGGCCGGGCAAGATAACAAAAAGGATTCAGTCATTATTCTTTGATATTGTCAAGGGGAAGAATAAAAAGTATGAGTCATGGCTGACGAGGGTTTAATAGTTTAAAGGGGTGCGTAGCAAACTACGCACCCCTTTATTTTTTACTTCTTTTCTTCTATCTTCATTTCTTCTGGCTTCTTTTCTTCTATCTTTTCGCCTTCCTTCTTTACTTCCTCTTTCTTATGGCACTTTCCACACTCTGTCTCGGTCGATTGTGAGAATACAACCTTTCCATTGTGTTCCTTACCGTCATGGCATTTACCACAGTAATCAGGCTTGCCATGATCCTCTTTTGTCATCTTGAATGCGCCCTTCTTCATGGCAAACGGTTTCGCATGGCAGTCATTGCACTTCAGGCCTTGTTTGGGGCCATGCGTATCTCCATTAAAGATGACTTTTCCTTGATCTCCGCCTGCATACTCCACTGTTTTTCCTGGAGGAGTTGCCATAGCACTCCCAACAAAGGCGATAGCTACTACCAAGATAAATACGAGCATTGTTAACCTCACTATTCTTCACCTCCTTTCATAACATAACCCCAAGTTCTGATAATCAAGTATCAAATAATATGCCAATAAAACACAAGCATTTAAAGGCATATTATTGTGGAAATATTCCTTAAATAAGGAAATATGCCCTTTTAAGGGAAAGAAACTTCAAAGTGATAACTATAATGAAAAACAATCAACATAATCAAGGATAAACTGTTTAATTGTTTAATAATAACGTCCCAAATTTCGTAATTTGAAAATAATTAGTAATCTCCTCTTCTCCTCTTTAAGAAAGAGGGGGTTAGTTTTATTTCTTTGGCTACGAGTCCCCCTTTTCTAAAGGGGGCCGCCTTCCTTCTGTCGGGCAGGGATGCAGGGGGATTACTAAATACCAATCCTTAGACGAGTCAAAAATTTCATTCAGAGAGCGAAAGGGAATTTTTCCGGGCACTACTATTTACTTGAATTTTAAACCATATTTTTAATGCTTCCTTATTCCATATTAGGAATATGTATCTCAATTGCTTTATACAATAGCAACGTGGTAATATTATGAAAATTTTTTAAAGGAAAACACATGCCCCAAGAGGTTATACAGACTGGCTTAACCTTTGATGATGTCCTCCTCATGCCTGCTAAATCAGAAGTTCTTCCCAAAGAGGCCGACATTTCAACCATGCTTACACGGGGTATAAAGATCAATATCCCGATCGTAAGCGCAGCAATGGATACCGTTACAGAGGCAAACCTTGCAATAGCCATAGCTCGAGAAGGAGGGATCGGAATCATTCACAGAGCCATGAGCCCGGAGAGACAGGCATCAGAAGTGGATAAGGTAAAAAAATCCGAAAGCGGGATGATCCTGGATCCCATAACTATTCTACCTGATGCACCTATTTCAGAAGCTTTGGCCCTGATGGAACGATACAGGATATCGGGTATTCCTGTCACAGAAAAGGGAAAACTCATAGGCATACTGACAAACAGGGATCTGCGTTTTGAAATAAATTTTTCCAAAAGTGTCTCACAGGTCATGACAAAAGAAAGACTTATAACAGCATCTGTTGGCACAACCCTCGAAAAGGCACAGAAGATCCTTCATAAATACAAGATAGAAAAGTTGCCGATTGTGGATAAAGAGAATAATCTTAAAGGATTGATAACAATAAAGGATATCGAGAAGAGGAAAAAGTATCCTAATTCCTGCAAGGATAGTGTTGGGAGACTCCGTGTTGGAGCTGCGATAGGCACAGGGGAAAATGCAATCCGGAGGGCAGAACTCGTTGCAAAGGCAGGAGTGGATGTCATTGTGATTGATACAGCCCACGGACATACCAAGGCTGTCCTGGCAACACTCAAGGTATTAAAAAAGAGTGTTGACGTGGATATCATCGCAGGCAATGTTGCCACTGTTGAGGCAACGGAGGACTTTATCAAGGCAGGAGTCGATGGAATAAAGGTTGGCATCGGTCCCGGCTCGATATGCACCACGAGGATCATAGCAGGTGCTGGAGTCCCACAGCTCACAGCTATCAAGGACTGTGCTTCTCTTGCAGAGAGACACAGAGTTCCCCTTATCGCCGATGGCGGAATAAAATACTCAGGAGATATTACAAAAGCCCTTGCAGCAGGTGCACATTCTGTAATGATTGGAAGCCTCTTTGCAGGAACAGATGAATCCCCGGGAGAGATCGTGCTCCTCCAGGGCCGTAGTTATAAGGTATACAGGGGAATGGGTTCCCTTGGTGCAATGGAGCAAGGCTCTAGGGACAGATACCTGCAGGCGGGTGTGGAAACAGCAAAGCTTGTACCTGAGGGCGTAGAAGGAAGAGTACCACATAAAGGACCACTTTCCCAGAGCATTCATCAGTTAACAGGGGGACTGCGTTCCGGAATGGGTTATTGCGGTTGCAAAAACCTCACGGAGCTTAGAAAAAAAGCAAGATTCATACGGATTACCAATGCAGGTCTGAGAGAAAGTCATGTCCACGATGTCATCATAACAAAGGAAGCTCCGAATTATAGACCTGAATGGTAAATGCACGAAGAAAAGATCTTAGTCCTTGATTTCGGCTCTCAGTACACTCAGCTCATTGCTAGGCGCGTTAGAGAAAGTAAAGTCTACTCAGAGATATTTCCCTTTAATGCCTCCCTCGAAAAGATAAAGAACTTCAATCCAAAGGGGATAATTCTTTCAGGAGGCCCTTCAAGCGTGTATGACGAGGATGCGCCAATCCCGGACAAACAGATATTTGACCTCGGAATACCCGTACTGGGTATCTGTTACGGCATGCAGCTCATGGCGCATCTTTTTGGTGGAAAGGTTGCAAAGGCGCTGAAAAGGGAGTATGGCAAGGCAGAACTCACCGTTGACAACAGGATAAATATTTTCGAAGGGATCACAAAAAAGACCATTGTCTGGATGAGCCATGGAGATAGAATTGAGCATTATCCTTCCAACTTTAAACCCATAGCCCATACAGCTAACTCTCCTGTTGCTGCTATGGCAGACAAAAAGAAAGGATTTTATGCCTTACAGTTTCACCCTGAGGTAGTCCATACCCAAAAGGGATTTGAGATTTTAAAAAACTTCCTCTTCAAGATATGTAAATGCAGGCCCACATGGACTATGAAATCTTTCATAGAAACAGCCACAAAAGAGATACGGGAGAAGGTTGGGAAAAGAAGGGTTGTATGCGGTATAAGTGGAGGCGTAGATTCTGCTGTTACCGCCGTACTGGTACACATGGCCATAGGGGAACAGCTTACCTGCATCTTTGTCGATAATGGAGTCCTGAGGGCAGGAGAGGCAAAAAAGGTAGAAGAGACCTTGAGGAGACATTTTCATATGAATATTCGCTGCGTTGATGCCTCTGAAAGATTTTTGAAGAAGTTAAGAAACGTTACTGACCCTGAGATAAAAAGAAAGAGTATTGGGAATGAGTTCATAAAAGTCTTTGAAGAAGAGTCTAAAAAAATCAGGGGTGTGAAGTACCTTGCACAGGGAACACTGTACCCTGATGTAATCGAGAGTGTTCCTCTTAAAGGCCCATCAGCTACCATAAAAAGCCACCATAATGTAGGAGGGCTTCTTAAGAGGATGAGGTTAAAACTCATTGAACCACTCAGGGAACTCTTCAAGGATGAAGTTCGGCTTCTCGGAAAAGAACTCGGCCTACCCGCTGAGATAATAAACCGCCATCCTTTCCCAGGACCTGGTCTTGCTATAAGGGTTATTGGGGAAGTAACAAGTGAAAGATGTGATATAGTGAGAAAGGCTGATACAATAGTCTTAGAGGAGATTAAAAAAACAGGACTTTATACAGAACTCTGGCAGGCTTTCGCAGTTCTTCTCCCTGTGAAGAGCGTTGGGGTTATGGGTGATGAAAGGACATATGAGAACGTGATAGCTATCAGGGCAGTAAAAAGCCTGGATGGCATGACTGCTGACTGGGCAAGGATACCCTATAATGTTCTGGGGAGAATATCAAATAGAATAATAAATGAGGTAAAAGGGGTTAACAGGGTGGTTTATGATATAAGCTCTAAACCACCGAGCACAATAGAGTGGGAGTAAAAACCAAATTGGAGACAGGAAAGGCTGTCTCAGTCCCGATATACATCGGGATTATAATCGACAGAATATTAATATGGCAGTCGTAAGTACTTTACAGACTAAAGGTTTATTCGTTTACTCCTCAAAAGGTTTTACTTTAAGGTGTCGTATAAAATTTCTTCACCAGCCTTCCCTATCTAAATTAGTAGATTTACTGCATTCTGTGGCTCTATCTCTATTTTTGGGATTATAATTAAAGGAAATGTGTGCTTTGTGAAAATGGCTGCGTTTGATATAAAGGCATATTTAAAAGAAAAGCGTGAGCTTATTGACTCATACCTGGAGTCATATTTCAGCATCCCTTCTGAACCTTCTGTTCTCTATAAGGCAATGCGATATTCCCTCTTTGCAGGAGGCAAGAGAATCCGCCCTATCCTTGCCCTTTCATCATATGAGGCATGTGGAGGAGATCCAAAAAATATTATCCCCTATGTCTCAGCACTGGAACTCATCCATACCTATTCGCTCATCCATGATGACCTGCCCTCGATGGACAATGATGACCTGAGACGCGGGAAACCAACGAGCCATAAAGTATTCGGTGAAGCCATGGCTATTCTTGCAGGCGATGCCCTCCTTACAGAAGCATTCCTCATGCTGACAAATAATCCCCCCTCTCCCCCTTTAGTAAAGGAAGGATTATATAAAGAGACAACACCATCTTCCCTGATAAAGGTCATACGGGAAGTAGCCCTTTCTGCAGGTGTACACGGCATGGTGGGAGGCCAGGCCCTGGACATATCCTCGGTGAACTCACAATCTGATAGAGATACCCTCACCTTCATCCATCTTCACAAAACAGCAGCCCTCATAACAGCATCCGTAAGAATGGGTGGAATACTTGCTGACAGTGATGATGATAAATTAAAAGCTATAACAAAGTACGGAGAAAATATAGGACTTGCCTTCCAGATTATTGATGATATCCTTGATATAGAAGGCAACGCTGAAGAACTTGGCAAGACAGCAGGCTCAGACATGAAGATGAAGAAGATGACCTATCCATCGGTATATGGAATAAAGAAGTCAAGAAAAGAAGCAGAAGATTTAATCTCTGAGGCGATAAATGCCCTTTCTCTATTCTCTTCTGAGGCAGACCAATTGAGGGGTATCGCTTATTATCTCATACAAAGGAGAGTTTGATGTATCTGGAATTTATCAAAGGACCATCAGATATAAAGAGTCTCTCGGTTGCAGAACTCAAGGAGCTTGCAAGAGAACTGAGGGAGACTATAATCAAAAAGGTGTCTATAAATGGGGGCCATTTAGCCTCGAACCTCGGAGTTATAGAATTGACCATTGCCCTCCATTATGTATTCAATTCGCCAGTGGACAAAATCATATGGGACGTTGGTCATCAGTGTTATTCCCATAAACTCCTTACAGGAAGATACAAAAGGTTTTCAACCCTCAGACAATATGGAGGTATCTCTGGCTTCCCCAAAAGAGAGGAGAGTGAGCACGATGCCTTCGGTACAGGACATAGTTCAACTTCAATATCAGCGGCCCTCGGGATAATCGAGGGGAGAGATAAGAATAAAGAAAATTTCAAGGTCATAGCTGTTATCGGTGATGGTGCAATGTCCGCAGGGCTCGCTTTTGAAGGATTAAACAATGCTGGCCATCTTAAAAAAAACCTCATCGTCATTTTGAATGACAATGAGATGTCCATATCCCAGAATGTTGGTGCCCTTTCTGCATACTTCAACAGGATACTTACTGGAGAGTTCTATCAGAAATTCAAAAAAGAGACGAAATCTTTTCTCGAGGGAATTCCAAAATTGGGAAAGAGAGCAGCAAAGATAGCCCAGAGGACAGAGGAGATGCTCAAAGGGCTTTTCCTTCCAGGAATCATCTTTGAAGAACTGGGATTCAATTACGTCGGTCCCATCGATGGGCATAACATAGAGCTCTTAATCGAGACATGTAAAAGAATAAAAGCAGTCTCAACTCCTACCTTAATACATGTAGTAACAAAAAAGGGAAGGGGTTATGAATTCTCAGAGAAAAGCCCGTCTTTTTTCCATGGTGTCGGACCTTTCAAAGTTGAAACAGGTTCCCTCATAACAGGAGGCGGGGCTACATACAGTGAAATATTCGGCAACATCCTGACAGACCTTGCTGCAAAAGATACGAGGATCATTGCTATTTCGGCAGCGATGAAAAAAGGCACAGGTCTTGAACATTTTGCAGAGAGATATCCTGACAGATTCTATGATGTCGGTATCGCAGAGCCCCATGCAGTTACATTCGCTGCAGGACTTGCAACGCAGGGGTTAAAGCCCGTCGTAGCAATCTACTCAACCTTTCTGCAGAGGGCCTATGATGAGATCGTTCATGATGTCTGTCTTCAGAACCTCCCTGTTGTTTTTGCCATTGACAGGGCCGGTATCGTTGGAGATGATGGTCCTACCCATAATGGGCTACTCGACCTCTCATATCTCAGACACATTCCCAATATTGTAGTCATGGCACCGAAGGATGCTTTTGAACTCAGGGCCATGCTTGAGCTTGCTTTACAACATAATGGCCCTTCAGCCATTCGGTATCCGAGGGAAAAAGTACAGTCATCAGAACCCGGCCATCAGTCACCAGTCACTTTTGATATCGGAGAAGGCGAAATCCTCAAAACAGGAGAAGATATTGCCTTTATTGCTATTGGCAATTGCGTCCATTCAGCTTTCTTTACTGCCAAACGATTAGAGAGGCAAGGCATCAGTGTGATGGTTGTTAATGCAAGGTTTATAAAACCCCTGGACCGGAATCTCCTGATCTCAATAGCAGCAAGGATTAAAAGGATCATCACCGTAGAAGAAAATACCCTTACCGGTGGTTTCGGTAGTGCCGTACTTGAATTTCTGAATGATATGGAAATCCCACATATAAAGGTTCGGCGACTCGGTCTACCAGATGAATTTATTGCCCAGGGACAACAGGACGAATTGAGAAAAAAATATGGGCTCGATGAGGAAGGGATATACCAGGCTGCGCTTTCCATTCTCAAAGAACCAATACCCTATCACCATTGAAGGAAAGATTGGATAAAATCCTTGTCTCAAGAGGTCTTGTAAAAAGTAGAGAACTGGCAAGGGCTCTCATTATAGAGGGGAAGGTCTTTGTAGATGGCAAAAAAATAACAAAGGCAGGGACCCTTATCAGCGAGACTTCAGACATATCTCTCACAGAAGAAAGCCTGCCTTATGTCAGCAGAGGAGGTCTAAAGCTTGAGGCAGCAATTGATTTTTTCGATATCGATGTCACCGGTAAAATTATCATGGATGTTGGTTCCGGGACAGGCGGCTTTACAGACTGTTTATTGAAAAGAGGAGCGAAGAAGGTTTATTGTGTAGATGTAGGATATGGACAGCTTGCATGGCCTTTGAGAAACGACCCGAGGGTTGTCCTTATGGAAAGGATAAATATAAGATACCTCGATAAGATAATTCAGGAACAGGAGAAAAGATTCAAGGGTCAGGAGTTTGAAGACCTCATCAAAAGCAATATAGACATAGCTACGATGGATGTCTCTTTTATCTCTCTGACTAAAGTAATCCCTGCGATTCTTGGATTTATGAAGGAAAATGGTAGAATACTTGCCCTCGTCAAACCACAGTTTGAAGTTGGAAAGGGAGAAGTGGGGAAAGGTGGAATTGTCAGGGAGGAGGAAAAAAGATTAAAGGCTGTCGAACATGTCCGGAAAGAGTTGGAGGATTTCGGCCTCAGAACAATCGGAATTTTACAGTCCCCTCTTCCTGGAAGGAAAGGTAATATTGAATATTTTTTATATATGGAGAGAGCAATACAAAGGGCAAAGGGCAAAGAGCATAGAATGGAGTGAGTGATGGAAGAACAAAGGCTTTTGGAATTAGATCTTTCGACAGCATCCCAGGAGCTTATTGAAGTCCTTATTGAAGAAGCCACAGATCCTTCAGTGTTTGGAGACATTGCCAAGGCAAACATGAATAGGCCTGAGATACTCAGGCTTGTCTTTGAGAGTCCTGATGCACCTGAGGAGGTCAGACAGCAGATAAGCGTTGCACTACACGTTCCTGTAACAATCCTGGCAGAAAAGGCAAAAGCTAAGAAGACACCCGAGGAACGTTCCCTGACACTCCTTCAGAGGCTTCAGAGATTAAGCTTCGGGGAGAAGAGACTCCTTGCATTGAGAGGTGGAAAGGAAGTACGGTCTATTCTTATGAAAGATCCCAATAAAGAGGTATCGTTTGCTGTTTTAGAGAATCCTAAGATCACAGAGACAGAAATCGAGGTAATTGCAAAGTCACGGTCTACACCTGAAGAAGTTATAAGAAAAATAACAAAAAAGAGAGAATGGATGAAAAACTATTCAATTGTCCTTGCCATCGTTTCAAACCCTAAGACACCAGCCGGTAATGCTGTTCCTCTTATCAGTGAACTGAAAACGAAAGACCTTGTGATACTCGAAAAAAGCAAAAATGTCTCTGAAGCAGTCCGTGCCGCATCAAGAAGACTCCTCCAGGCGAGAAGGAGTACTTGAAATATAATTGCAATTTTTTTTCGAATGCCTTTAAATAAAAACTTATAATTTTAAACCTGAATTTTGATAAAACTGAAAGGACCATTATGCTGAGGACTTTCAAGGTAGAGAAATTTCATGCAAGTCTCATCCCTGAATCTGCTCTGTTTAAGGTATTAAGATATCTTGATAGAGAGAACATAGAAACACCCTTTCTTGTCATTGACAGTGAAACGGTTAAAGAAAAAGCGTCCCTCATTGGACGATCTATTAAAAACTCGAAGGTATTTTACGCTGTCAAGGCAAACAATGACATTAAGATACTGAAATTCCTCAATGAACTTAGACTGGGCTTTGAAATATCCTCTGAGGGAGAACTGGAAATACTTTCATCTCTGGGTGTAGAGCCTGAAAGGATCATATCAAGCAACCCCATAAAGTCTCTTAAGTTTCTGAAGATAGCTGTCTCATACGGAATCAACTATTTTTCTTATGATTCCGCAGACGAGATAGACAAACTTTCAAAACATGCTTCTAACTGCAATGTCTACGTCAGGCTTTCCGTACCGAATGAAGGCAGTGAATGGCCGCTGAGTAAGAAGTTCGGAGTAGAACTCGATGAAGCTGCAGCCCTCCTGTCTCATGCTAAAGAAAAAGGACTCAATCCGGTAGGCATTACGTTCCATGTTGGCTCTCAGTGCACAAACATTTACAACTGGCATATCGCCCTTGAGAAAGCACGGGCTTTATGGAATAAAGCCGATAAGAACGGGATAAAGTTGACTCTTCTCAATATCGGTGGGGGGTATCCGATAAATTATACCAAGCATGTAATCAGTATCGAGACGATAGAGAAAAATGTAAACAGCCTCATTTATGATAAATTTCCTGAAGACATTGAAATACATATCGAACCAGGCAGAGCAGTTGTTGGAGATGCTGGTGTATTAGTATCCACAGTAATTGGTAAAGCCTGCAGGGCAGATGAGGATTGGCTTTATATTGATGTAGGTGTTTTTAATGGTCTCATGGAGAGTGTTGGGGGTATAAAATACAGTTACATTGTCGAGAGTTATAAACACACGCGGTCTAAAAAAAGGTGGACAATAGCAGGTCCGAGCTGTGACAGCTTTGATGTGATAGACAAAAATGTAGCTCTTCCAGAACCGAGCATTGGCAATCTGATCCTCATATTATCCAGTGGTGCCTATACAGTATCCTATGCTTCAGAATTCAATGGTTTTTCTATACCAAAAACAATACTTATATAGGGAAAGGATGCAAAAATGATCAAGTTTTTTGAAAAAGCACCATATGCACCAGTAGAGTACTCCTATGATGTTGAAGAGATCCTTTATAAAGGTAAGAGTAGGTTTCAGGAAATTAAGGTTATCAGAAATCCACATTTTGGCAAGATGCTCATCCTTGATGACGTTGTCCAGATGACTGAGAGGGATGAGTTTTTTTACCATGAAATGCTCACCCATGTGATAATGCATGCCCATCCATGTCCGAAGAAGGTTATTGTTGTAGGCGGTGGTGATGGAGGAGTAGTGAGAGAGGTCCTCAAACATAAATCTGTTGAAAAGGTCTATTTTGTGGAGATAGACGAAGAAGTAATCAATGTTTCAAGGAGGTTTTTCCCGAGTGTCTCTTCAGGTATTGACGATCTGCGTGTAGAGATAAAGATTATGGACGGCGCAGAGTTTGTCATTAAGAGGAAACCCGCAGAGATAGATGCAGTGATCATTGATTCTACAGATATTATTGGTTTTGCAAGAAGCCTTTTCACTGGAGATTTTTTTACATCCGTTAAAAATTGTCTGACAGATGAGGGTATGTTCGTCACACACACAGAATCACTTCACTTTCATAAAGATATGGTTATTGAAATCCAGGAAATACTGAAATCGGTCTTCCCCGTGGTCGACCTCTATACTGCTCCTATCGCAACATATCCAGGAAATTGGTGGGCATTTGCAATTGCATCAAAAAGTCTCTCACCACGTGAGACAAGACGTAAACTTGAGATAAAAACCAAATACTACGATGAAGAAATTCACAAGCAGGCATTTATGCCGAAAGGCTTGTACGAGAAACTGATGAAGAGAAATCTGGAATGGTAAGCAATTGAAAGATCCAAACATCAAGGATAACTGGTTTATTGATAAAGACAGCAAGCACAGGTGGATATATCACAGGGTCAAGAGGCATATATTATCCAAAAAGACAAAGTTTCAGCAGGTAGATCTCATTGATACCCATGATCTCGGTCTTGTTGTTATTCTCGACAATAAAATCCAGTCTACAGAGGTAGACGAATTTATCTATCATGAAGCACTTGTGCATCCTGTCATGATTACCCATCCAGACCCTAAAAACATATTGATTCTTGGAGGAGGTGAGGGGGCAACATTACGGGAAGTACTCAAACATCCGGCGGTTAAAAAAGTTGTCATGGTAGATATTGATGAAGAATTTGTTCATCTCTGTAAAAAATACCTCAATAAATGGCACCAGGGTTCCTTCGATGACAAAAGGGTTGAATTATTTTTTTCAGATGCAAGGGAATACATCAAAAAAACAAAATCTCCCTTTGACATTATCATTGCTGACATCAGTGATCCTGTTGAAGAAGGCCTTGCTCAGATGCTCTACACGAAGGAGTTCTATGCCTCTATAAAAAGAATTTTGAAGCCTGACGGGATATTCGTGACTCATGCAACAGCAGTATTTTATGCCTCATATAATACTACCTGTATCAGGATTTTTAAAATACTTTCTGACATTTTTCCTGTGGCAGATTTCTATTATGATTATATCCCGAGTTTCAGCTCTCTTTGGGCATTCACTATTGGCTCACGAAAATATAGTCCAGTGAAGTTGTCTGCTGCAACTTTGGACAAAAGGTCAAAAAAGAGGAGGCTCAATAACCTTTCTTACTATGATCAGGAAACACATAAAAAACTCTTTTATCTGCCAAAATGTCTCAGAATATTTCTGGAAACAAAATAAATTTCCTGTAATTTGACACTTCGCTTTCCTCGACATATTGTTGTAATGATTCTATTATTTTTTGTATAATTTTTGGGTGAAGATAATCATTTCAGAGATCCCTGATGAGGGGTTAGATTTAGATCTCCAGGAGACAGTTCAATTTGATGACAGCCTTTCACCTGTCCAGGGGCATCTAAGGGTAACAAAGGTTGGCGCTGTGGTTGTGGTAAGTGGTAACATAGAAGCTGATGTAGAATTACACTGTAGCCGATGCCTGAAGGATTTCAGGGCTCAACTCACGATCCCATTTGAAGCTATATATCATCCTCTCGAGCATCTCAAAGAGGACGATAAACATGAGCTCAAGGTCGATGAACTTGACATGGGTTTCTATTCACAAGATGAGCTGGATCTGCTTGACCTCATAAAGGAGCAGATAATGCTCAATCTTCCCATGAAGCCTCTGTGTAATGATCTCTGCAATGGGATATGTCTGCAGTGTGGGGCAGACCTTAATGTAGCAACTTGTAGTTGCAGTACAAAAGAAATAGATCCAAGACTTGAGACATTAAAGAAGCTGTTAAAATAATTAAATAGTTTGTCTCGAAAATGTCATTCTGGCTTGTCCAGAATCCTTCTGAAGAAAGATTCCTGACAAACGGGAATGACAGCTGGTTTAGTATATGTAAATGTTTGGACATTTTCCATGTCCCTTTGTGAGCCAAAGGCTCAGGAGTTTTTTAAAAAATATTCTGATGAAAGGAGTAGAAATTGGCAAACCCGAAACACAGGCATACAAGATCGAGGAGAGATAAGCGGAGGGCTAACTGGAAAGGCCAGGTACCTAATCTAAGCCTCTGCCCTGATTGCAACGAACTGAAGCAACCATTCAGGGTATGCCTTCATTGCGGTTCATATAATGGTCGCAAGATTCTCGAAGTAGTTGAAAAAGAAGCATGAGAATTGCCCTTGATGCGATGGGAGGCGATTATGCCCCTGCTGTCAATATTGAGGGCGCTATCGAGACCGTAAATGATATTGAAGGCATAGATATTATCCTCGTTGGTGATGAGTCTTCTATAAAAAGAGAGCTTGATAGCAAAAAATATCTTCCGAACAGGATATCCATAAAGCATGCGTCCCAAGTTGTGGGGATGGATGAGTCTCCTGCTGTTGCAATCAGAAAAAAGAGGGATTCATCCATAAGCAGAGCCATCGAACTGGTGAAAAATGGTGAGGCTGATGGCTTTGTGAGTGCCGGACACTCAGGTGTCGTCATGGCAACAGCGCTTCTACTCCTCCGTACCTCTCCGGGTGTTGATAGACCTGCCATTGCAACCATTATGCCCACTCTGAAAGCTCCCTTTGTTCTCATCGATGCTGGTGCAAATCTTCATTGCAAGCCCGAAAATCTTTTCCAGTTTGGACTGATGGGTAGCGCCTATTGCAGAACGATCTTCGAAAGGGCAGAACCCAAAGTTGCCCTTCTCAGCATCGGGGAAGAGGATACAAAGGGGAACGAACTTACCAAGGAGGCGTTCAAACTCCTGAAAAAGGCTGATATAAACTTTACAGGCAATATCGATGGCAAGGATATCTTCACAGGGATTGCTGATGTCGTTGTTTGTGACGGGTTTACAGGAAATGTTGTTTTGAAGACGAGTGAAGGTCTTGCAGATGCGATCGTAAAGATACTCAAGAGAGAGATTGCTGAACAATCCGTGGGAAGGATTGGATACCTTCTGATGAAGTCTGCATTAATCAGTTTCAAGAAAAAGACAGATTATGACGAATATGGAGGAGCGCCTCTTCTCGGTATCAATGGCACATGTATCATAAGCCATGGAAGATCAACGGCAAAGGCTATAAAGAATGCCCTGAGGGTCGCAGCAGACTTCTCGGCGAAAAAGGTGCATGAAGTCATTGCATCTGAAATAGAGAAAGGCATGGTGACCGAGGGTGATCAGAAGTAGGATTATCTCGACAGGTTCATTTCTGCCAGAAAAGGTCCTCACAAATCATGATCTTGAGAAGATGGTTGATACCTCGGATGAATGGATTATTGAGAGGACAGGGATAAAGGAGCGGAGAATAGCCTCTGAAAATCAGGCAGCATCAGACCTTGCACATGAAGCATCGAAAGTAGCCCTTGAGAGGGCCGCCTTGAAGGCAAAAGATATTGATCTCATCATTGCAGCAACAGTAACAGGTGACATGCCTTTCCCATCCACAGCCTGCATTCTTCAGGACAAACTCGGTTCTAAAAAAGCAGCAGCCTTCGATATCAATGCAGCCTGCTCAGGTTTCCTTTATGGACTCTATATTGCAGATGGTTTCATACGATCAGGAATGCATAAAAGGATCCTTGTCGTTGGAACAGAGGTACTCTCAAAGATTACCGACTGGAATGATAGAACCACCTGTGTCCTCTTTGGTGATGGTGCTGGTGCAGCGATTGTTGAGCCTACCAAAGAAAACAGGGGTATCATCTCAATGTCTATCAACTCAGATGGAAATATGTGGGATCTCCTCCATATGCCCGGTGGCGGTTCGAGACTCCCTGCTTCAAGGGAATCCGTCGATAAAGGGCTCCATTATATCAAGATGAAGGGTAATGAAACATTTAAGTTTGCTGTCAGGACATTGGAAGACCTTGTTGTTAAAATCCTTGAAGAGAACAAGCTAAAGTCCTCACAGCTTTCACTTCTCATACCTCATCAGGCAAACTTGAGAATAATTCAAGCAACAGCCGATAGGCTTGGCCTCCCGATGGATAAAGTCTTAGTAAATATCGACAGATACGGAAATACCTCGGCTGCTTCTATCCCTATAGCCTTCGATGAGGCTGTCACAACGGGAAAGATAAAAGACGGAGATTACATTCTTCTCGAGGCCTTTGGAGGAGGCCTTACATGGGCCTCGGCATTAATAAAGTGGTAGTTGCGTGATTTGCAAAGATCAAGATATTCTTTGACAAACAGTGCCCGAGAATTTCAATAATTTCTTCCTCCTACAATAATCTTTCAATCTTATCCCATCAAAGTGATACTTTGAAAGGAGAAGATTTGTAGCTTGGAACCCTTATCAGAAAATATCGTAGAAAAGACCTGGCAAGAAGTTGCTGGCTTCAGTCCTGACAAAGCAAATAAAGAGATGCTCAAGATGAGCAAAAACCAGCAGGGTGTGCTGGCTTTCTTGATGTCATTCACTGAAGATCTCCACCAGGAAGCGAGGGAGCTATCTATCTATATCTCTTTTGTTGTTTATCAGATGTTTCAAAATCACACAGTAAGATCCCAAGAATCTCATCCAAAGAGATCATAGATTGTTATAAAGACAACGCGCGCTTTTTGAAAAACTTAGAGGGAGCCGATGAAAAAATTGTCGATAGAATTGCCAGAGTCCAGTTTTCCAACCAGCCGTACGTAATGAAGTATGTTCATGATGCCCTTGTAGAAGGATCTACAGAAGAGGATGGCATTGAGATGACTGAAGCGGATATCGGGTTTCTTTTCATACTTTTCAAAACCCTAACAGAAGTGTTTGAAACAGGGAGGATGAGGAGAGCACATGCCTTTATCCTGACCTTGTCGTACAGCCGTCTTCCTTATGTTGAGTTTGTCTTTGATCAGGGGAGGTAACATGGGTGAAATGCCATATGCACGCATTCGAGTTCTTTGGAGGTGTTCCGGGAAGGATCGTGCTGGATAACTTGAAATCCGGGATACTTCGGCCCAACACGTATGACCCTATCTTCAACCGGGCATATGCAGAGTGCGCAAAGCACTACGGGTTTATCATTGACCCTGCAAAGATTGCCCAGGGAGAGCATAAGGGTAAGGTAGAGAGGAAGATCCCTGTCGTAAGGCAGCAGTTTTTGTCCTCCTATGATCTCAGAGATATCAGGGAAGCCAATGAGAAGGTCCGACAGTGGTGCCTTCATGATTACGGGATTCAGGTGCACGGCACGACAAGGAGAAAGCCATTTGAGGTGTTTCACCAAGAGGAGAAGCCATTGATGAAGCGCCTCTCTGAGGAGCAATTCGATATGCCGCTGTGGAAAGAGGCAAAGGTTCATCCTGATCACCACATTGTATTTGATAAAAACTACTACTCGGTGCCAACACGATATGTCGGCAAAAAGGTGTGGGTCAGGGGAGGATTAACTATAGTGCATATCTTCTCTGAAGGAGAATTAGTAAAGACTCATGCGCGCTCATACGGAGAAGGCATATGGAGAACAGATGAAACGGATTATCCGCCTCATAAATCCAGATATTTGCTGAAGACCACCGAATACTATCAGCATGAAGCATTAAGGTATGGCGAATACGTCTGCCAGGTAGTCATAAGGATAATGACAGAACATGCATACCGGAACCTCAGGAAAGTGCAGGCCATCTTCAGGCTTTCTGAGAAGTATGGTGCCGAGGCCGTGAATCTTACCTGTAAACGCTGCATCTTCTATGAAGACTACCGGATAAGCACCATGAAACGAATCCTTGCCAAACAGCTTTATCATTTGCCTCTTTCTGAGGAAATGACAGAACAGCTAAAAGGCAATACCGGAGGTCTCTCCTTCATCCGGCCTCCCGAGTACTTTGCTCACACAAAGGAGAATACACTATGAAAATAGACGGACAGCTTGAACAAAAACTAAAACAGTTACGGTTAACCGGGATGCTTCAGACGTTGCCGATACGGATAAAACAGGCAGAAGAAAGTAACAGCGGGTATCAGGACTTTTTGATGACACTCCTCGAAGATGAATACGAACGGAGACAATCAGGCAGACTTCTGAAGAGGCTGAAGAAGGCAGGGTTTGAAGAGGAAAAGACTCTTGAGGGTTTTGATTTCTCCTTCAACCCGCAGATACCGGTGAAGAAGAGCAAACAGTTGGCCAACTGTGCCTGCATCGAAAACAAAGAGAACATCTTTCTTCTGGGACCGGTTGGTGTTGGCAAAAGCCATATTGCCCAAGCATTGGGACATATTGCTTGCAGGATGGGATATGACG
>Ga0209314_10000399_pt1 | contig 19226 bp, 22 predicted proteins | sample I19B2metaG_FD_184146 | JGI IMG/M metagenome (GOLD analysis project Ga0209314, IMG submission 184146) | Lake sediment bacterial and archeal communities from Gulf of Boni, Indonesia to study Microbial Dark Matter (Phase II) - ​I19B2 metaG... | ecosystem: Environmental > Aquatic > Freshwater >... | reverse complement strand
GTGGGCGCTGTTGGCGGCGAGTTTAGGACGAGGAGGCTGGAATGGTTATCCGGAGAGAACAGGACGACAACTATCCATAAGGAGTACGGGTGCCTCTTCGAGATGGATCTGGCGAAGGTGTACTTCTCGCCGCGCCTCCTCTACGAGAGGTTTCGCATCGCAGCGCTCTGCCGCAACTCAAGCGTTCACGAGAACGTGTTGAACATGTTCTCGGGGGTTGGATGCTTCTCGATCATGATCGCCAGAGGAACCCGAGGGGGGCATGTCTACTCTGTGGACCTGAACCCCGACGCCATCAGCTATCAGCTCAGGAACATCAGGTTGAACAAGACGAAGGGCAGGGTGACCGCCGTCTACGGCGACGCTCAGGCTTTGGTGGAGAGCCTCTTCGAGGGAAAGATGCATAGAGTCCTCATGCCGCTCCCTGAGAAGGCATACGCATGCTTGGAATCCGCAGTGGCTGCGATAGGCCCTGAAGGAGGAACGATCCATTACTACGACTTTATGCATGCGTACAAGCACGAGGATCCAATTGGGAAGGTCGCCTCGAAGGTCGTTGGAAAAATGGATAAGCTTCAGCGGCGTTTCGAAACGGCGTACGGCAGAGCAGTCAGGACCACTGGGCCGAACTGGTACCAAGTCGTCTTGGATGTGATTGTGCAATGATTCTCTGTTCATTGCATGCTCATTGCTTGGAAACGCTTCGATGCCGAGTGACACGGTCACGAAGCAGGTAGGAACATCAGCGCTCTCGGACACAGTGTAGTGGTACTACTCGAAGAGGACAAGCGCTTCCTCCCAAGCGGGAGGCGTTTCAGAACTCATCTTCCTCTCTCCTTCCTTCCGTGGTAGATAGTCCACTTGAGCTTGCGAGGGTCACGCCCGAGCTTCAGTTCGCTTTTTCTACACTTTCCGGAACAGAGATAGAGAATGGTTCCGTCATTCCTGACATACATTGATCCAGTTGCCGGAGGAAACTCCTTTCCGCAAAAGGAGCAGCGAAACGTCCGAGGCATCCCTCTTCATCTTTGCTACTTGATCTTCTTTGCTTCTCTCTCTGTTTCTCTTAGCATCAGGACGTCTCCCAGTCTGACAGGGCCTTTCACGTTTCTAGTGATTATCCTGCCTCTGTCCCGTCCCTCAAGCACCCTTACTCTGACCTGGATAACTTCGCCTGTCACTCCCGTTCTCGCAATGACCTGTGTTACTTCCCCAGGAATCAGTTGTTCCTCGGCTCTCTGCCTCGAGCTCATTTCTTTACTTCACCGGACTTTCTCAGATCGCTGGCTGCTTTCACAAGCTCGGCGAGAGCGCCGGCGGCTTCGCCTGGTTCGACGACGCTTATCGCAGCGGATCCCACATCTATGCCGGATGATTTTCCTAGATCGAGCTTGCTAGGAACGAAGAGGTATGGTATTTTCCTCTCATCGCAGAGTATCGGCAGGTGAGCGACGATTTGAGGCGGGTCGACATCTTCCGCAATCAGAACTAGCTTAGCTACACCTCTCTCCACAGCCTTCGTTGTCTCGTTGGTCCCCTTCCGTAGTTTCCCTGAGTCCCTTGCGACTTGAACGAGCTGGTAAGCCTTTTCAGCAATATCCTTCGGAACGTCAAACTTTACGTAGAAAGCCTTGGGCATTTTTTCACCCGCATACGCTTGAAACTTACCCTATCCGAAAAGACTCCTTTTAATGAATGTTTCGATGACGAGACATCAACTCTTCGACGTCATCAACTGTGAGCGAAGAAGATCTCAACTCGGTCAGCAGATTGCCTGTCTACCCTTCCGAATCCAACCCTGACTAGTTGCACTATTTCCCCCACAACAACCTGGGAGAGCATTTTCTCCCCAAGCCCCTTCATGGCTTCTCCATCTGCCATGACGAGATCCACGGGCACATTATTCTCCATAGGCAACCATTGGATCAGAGGAGCTCCAATCTTTCGTGCACCTTCGTAATCCTCACTTCTAAACACAGCCTCGACGAGGTCTGCCCTTGCTGAGGTAACCTCAACATTGAACAACTCCATCAATCGGATCAACTTGCCTCTCTCCAGTTTTGATGAGTCTTGGGAAGAGATTAGAATGCTTGCCTTTCCACCCATAGGTCTGACTTCGAGGGATCGCCTTCCTCTTTCCGTGTGGTCAGGGTGCAGAGCGGGCCTTGAGACATACGTCCTATCTACCCCTTCGACAACCATGCGAACAGGATCTTTGAGATAGAAGAAGCGGTTTGCCTTGTCATCAACTATCTTCCTGTTGATTGCGTAGATGTTCTTCCAGCTGAGAGTCGCATCTACAGGTCTTGGTCCAATCTCGATAATCAGATGTCTCAAGGTGTCAGGTACAATTCCTCTTCTCCTGAGGGCGGATAGTGTGGCAAGTCTGGGATCACTGAACCCCGATACTGCCTTTTCCTCAACGAGCTTTATGATCCTAGACTTGCTCAACTCTGCACCTATCACTTTCAATCTTCCATAATGCAAGGTTTCCGGATATTTCCATCCAAGATTATTGTACATGAACCTTTGACGGACCTCATTCGTCAAGTGTTCCTTCCCTCGAATGACGTGAGATATTCCAAGAAGATGATCATCTACGCCGCACGCCATGTTGTACAGAGGCCAGACCCTATATCTGCTGCCAACCCTTGGGTGTGGACTCTTCTCAGTGTCTATTATTCGCAGGGCTGGCCAGTCTCTCACGGCGGGGTTCGGATGGTTGAGATCGGTCTTCATCCGGATGAGTGCTTCCTTCTCAGAGTACGTTCCATTGAGCATTTTTTCCCATCGGGCCAGATGCTCCGAAGCCTTGAGGTTTCGATCTTGACACGCCTTCGATGCTAGCGCCGAATTCCTAAAGTCTTCCCTACTGCAGGTGCACACATACGCCCCGCCAGTCTCCAGAAGTTTCTTGGCACACTCGTAGTAAAGCTCCATCCTGTCGCTTTGAATGACTTTCTCATCCCACTTACAGCCGAGCCACAGGATATCTTGCTCAATCAGGTCATAGAACTCCAATCTCGGTCTCTTCAAGCGAGGGTCCGTATCCTCGAAGCGAAGCACAAACCTGCCGTCATACATGCGAGCGTATTCGTGGCTGAGAATTATCGCTCTCGTTGAGCCCAAATGAAGAACGCAATCAGGGTTAGGAGAGAACCGCGTCACCACTTGTGCATATTCCTCCACGTTTGGAAGTGGGGGCAGTATCCGCTCTTCCAATCGTTTCTCCTCCAACAATAGGTCAGGCCAATCCTGCTCCAAGATTCTCTTCTGATCTGACGGTGAGAGCTGGTTGATTTCGTCCACGATTTGACTGCAGGTCCGTGCCAATTCTCTGATCGTAGGCTTTAGGTCTGGTCTTTCTGCGAGGACTCTACCGATGACGGCGCTGGTTTCGGCCTTTCCGCCATGTCTGAAGGCGTTGAGCAAGGCTGCCCTCCGAACCCGCGAATCGACCTCATTGGTTGGACTCATTGAGGTGAACCAGCCTCATGGGACGCCGAAGGCTAACTCGCCTTCCTTCTCTCTATTCTCGTCGCAGCAGTCTTTCATAGATCTTTTTGTGTGAGCATCAATCAAGCACAGCTGGGCTAGGTCAAGAACGTGCGTTAAAATGGCTGTTCGAGCTGTTTTCTTGCCCAGCTTAACGCAGAACGGCCATCGCAAGCAGAACAGGAATCAGAACCATCACTGGTAGCCAGTATGCGACGAGTTTCGACATATCTCGAATGAGTTCTGTGAGTCTCTCGAAGCTCTCTCTTCCCAAAGTCTTCACGGAAAGGTCTCCGGAGTTCCACTCTGCCTCTGAGTCTTCCAGATCATCGAGGGCTGCTTTGACTGCCGTCTCAACGCGTGATAGAAGCAATTTCTCATCGATGGCTTCGCCGACTGGGTGGTAGCCTAGTCTTGTTGAAACCCTTCCACTGACCATGTGATTGTCGGTGGTCATGACCTCAGCTCGGGGGATGCCGATCTGTCCAATCATCTCAAGAGTTCTGTCTCGAAGCCCTGGCCTCATGTTATTGCCGTCGACTGTGACGTATGCCGAAAGAGACCCGCCAACATCAATCACTATGACCGAGAGCCCGCATGGGCCTATGCCTTGATCTAAAGTGAACTCTGTCAGTTTCGCCTTGCTCGCCCCGACTTTGAAGCCCTGTTGCTCTTCACGTGCTGCTTTCTGGATGGCGTTCCTGCCTGATGTGATCAGGTCGCTGGAGTCTTGGGCGGTTATGGGTTTGAGTTTGTCTATGCAATTGTGGCTGTCTATCAAAGCTAAGTGCTCGAACGCGAGAAGTTCACCTTGAAGCGCGAGTGATACTTCTTGGGGTACGTCCTCCATATCTTTAGGCGATATCGTAAGGGTGACCATAGCATACTTTCCAAATGATTGACATGTGGCACCGGCACTCCCTGTCGATGCACGAATCATTGTGGAGGCAGTTGCTGCCCTTTGGCCGTTCACCAAGAGTCTCTTCACCTGCTCGACTACTTTTTGATTCTCTGATTGAGACACTATGTTGCGTTCGTGACCAGAAACCCCGTGGGGGATCATCCCCGTCGCACCAGTCTCTGACTCGACCATGTTCTGAATCAGCATTGGAAGTAGGCTACTACCGACGTTCAGAAAAGGCCCAGGATGGAAGTCTGACACGACGATCACGGCTTTTGTTCTTGAGCTTGCCATACTCTTGAACATGAGGACGCTTATGCCAATCTTCTCGACAGAGCCAAGTTCCTCCAGACGCTTCTCCAAGTGTTCATTCCGCATGTCAAGAAAAACGGCGAGAAGGGCTCTGAATAGGGTAATGAGGGAAATCCCGATCGTCTTCTTTCCCCTTCTCTCGATGATTGTCAGCAGAGGATAGAGGAGAATAGGCGAGACTGTCGCAGCAACTGTCAATAGGAGGGCTGTCTCAGCGGGCGGCAATCTGAGAAGAATCAGTGCGCTTGTGGTACAGGCAAGAGGTTGCGCCACAACAGCTGCAAATCTTCTTTCGAAACTGCATTCTGATATAGAGAAGATCGCAAAGGCTCTCAGCGAGTATGCGCAAGCCATTCCCAGAAGGAACGATTTCTGTGGAAAACCTGGGACCACCCTGGATAGGGCTCCCCCCGCCAAGAGGAAGAGAATCCAAACACAGTTTAGGACGAGCGAGAGGGCTAAGCATCGTCTAAGATAGAAGAGTGGATCATTCCCTAGTACGAGTTTCGACAATGCCGCTTCTGTCAAAATCGAGGGAAGCGCGAAGGCTATGATCCCAATCAGACAGCCCGAAACGAAGTCGACAATTGTTAGTGTCGCAAGCAGGAAGGAAACTCCGCAGCCAACCGTGGCCGTTAGGATTATCTCGACGAGAATTTCTCCTGATGACGGAAAACTCAACCTTCGAACTATGTTGTAGTACTTTGTGGCTTTGGCTAACGGATCGAGATCCTCTTCTCTCAAATGATTCCTTCCTGAACGTCGAAAGTCGCCTGATAATACGTCCTCCTGTGTTAACAGTCGTCCTGACTGTAATGGTCTGGGATGTCTATTTAAGCCGCGTCGGAATTCTCATAGGAATTCATGTTCCGTTCGTTAGACGAGAGATTCTTGGTGCCCAGAAAGCGTTTTATTACTTGTGACCTTGGTTTATACGGAAGCTACGTCGAATGAAGGAGAAGGCACCTGAGCGAAGGGGCTCACGGGGCAAACGAAAGCTCTCAAGAGATGCCATAACTGCTTTTCCACACGAAATTGTGGGCACCTTTGCTCGTCTGCCAAGAGTCTTCAAGAGGCTCGATATTGACAGATTGATGGGGGACAAGATATCTCGAAGCATGAAGTGGCGATACCTCAACAAGATGGAGAACCTTGGTCTGATCAAACATGCGACGAAGAAATACTACCGCAAACTCCATGACACGATCTCGGATTGGATGGAGAAGGAAGTGCTTCCAAAGATAAGAAGGGCAGAGGCCAGAGACGATCTGCCCTGACAATACGACGCGGTCACTTGGCTAGTTCTTTGACTAGTTCTCTTGCGCGGTCCTCTCTGATCTTTCCTTCCTCAACCATCTTGGCCGCGACCAGATCGATGAGCTCCCCTCTTGCACCAGCACTCATCGCCATGTTTCGAGCGTGGAGCTTCATGTGGCCTCTCTGAATTCCTTCTGCTACCAAGGCGCGTAGGGCGGCCAAGTTCTGCGCTAGACCCACTGATGCTATGACCTCGGCTAACTCTCTGGAGGTCTTGACTCCCAGTATCTTGAGAGCTATTTGGAAAAGTGGGCTTGACTTTGTCACGCCTCCGATGGTGCCCACGGCCATCGGGAGTTCAATGGTTCCAACCAAGTTTCCTTGGGCATTCTTATCCCATGTTGTCAACGGCAAGTACCGCCCGGTTCGACACGCGTAGGCATGGGCGCCCGCCTCGATGGCTCGATGATCATTTCCAGTTGCTTGAACAACTGCGATGATTCCGTTCATTGTGCCCTTGTTGTGGGTTGCACATCGATAGATGTCGGATTCAGCGAACGCTTGGGCTTTGATGATGCCATCAACGACTTCGTCACCGCCTACTGCCTCTTTGGCTACGAGACACTCAGCTCTCGCAAGTCTTCGTGTGGCAAGGTTGGATATTATGCGCAGATAGACGCGGCCTCCTGCCAAATCCTCCACGAAGGGAGCAACGGTTTCTACCATTGTGTCGACAGCGTTCATGCCAGCAACGTCTCTGCAGTCCACAAGAAGTTCGACGATAACCATCGGGCCGGCTCTAGTCTCTATCACTCTTGCTTCCAGGTCCTTTGCTCCTCCTCCGAGGGACACAAGCACCGGGTCCTGCTCGTTCGCCCTGGCCAGAATCTTCTCCTTTTGGGACAACACCTTGAGAGCTGCGCTTTTCGGGTTCGGCAGGTTGGTGACTTGGATCTGACCGATCATAAGGGGGGGAGTCGATGTTGCTGTAAATCCTCCTTTGACTCTCGCCATCTTGGCTCCGTTGCTGGCTGCTGCGACGACAGACGGTTCTTCGATGACCATTGGTATGAGTCGATCCTTGCCGTTTATGAGAAAATTGTTTGCAATGCCGAAAGGCATCTGAAAGAGTCCCACGACGTTTTCAATCATTCGGTTGGCCTGGGTCAGGGTGAGAGCCTGACCTGACCCTAGCATCTTGGTCTCTTCGTCTGTTAAACCAGCGAATTCCTGCACTTCTCTAAGCCTCTGCTCTGGTGTGAGCCTGTAGAAACCCGAGATTTCAGATGTTCTCGTCAATATCCCACCGTGACAACTCTTCGTAGCCATACGATTTGTGGAACGTGACTATATCTGTTATTGACGACTAGACCGCGTTCAACTGGCAGCCAAACAGAAGCAGTTCGCGCAAGATGCTGCTGGAAGTGACTTGGTACTGGGGCTAAAGTGTGGAGGACCTATGTGCCTTGCCTGAAGCGTAGGATCACGTTCAATACCTGTTCAACGTCAGAGGCGTTGGAGGGGAAGCCCATGGAATGCTAGTATCTTCTCCTTAAGATGAACTGTAAGGCTTCGTCAAGGAGTCTTCTCTCATCTGATTCCGGAATTGAGAGCAGGGCCTTCCGCGCCCCGTCACCGTATTCTTCTGCTTTCCTCTTCGAGTATTCTAAAGCGCCCGTTGAGACTATCGCCCTCACTGCTGCCAGGTATTCTCGGCTGGATGCTTTCCTCTTTCCTAGAGCTCTGAAGATCGCTCTTCTCTGTTGGCTTGATCCCTTGTTCAGGGCGCAGATCACCTGCAGTGTTCGCTTGCCTTCTCGAATGTCACTTCCGACTGGCTTACCGAGCTCCTTCTCGTCGGCTGTCAGGCCAAGTATGTCGTCTACTATTTGGAATGCCATCCCAAGCAGGTGACCGAAACTTCTTGCCGACTTGATGGCTTGAGGATCCGATTCTGCGACCAGAGCGCCCGTTGTTGTGGAGACCTCGAAGAGAGAAGCTGTCTTCTTTGAGATCATATCGAAATACTCTTCTTCTGTTGGCTCAGTCTTCTTCTCAAGCTGTTCATCCAGTTCTTGGCCCTCACATACCTTGATGGTGGACTCGTTAATCTCATCGAGAATATGAGGGAGGGTCTTCATCAGCCTCTGATTGTTCATCGCCGCCTTTGTGATGACATCATACACTTTGACGTGAAGGAGATCTCCTGTCACAATAGCTGTCGGGATGCCCCATTTCTTGTGAACTGTTGGGACGCCTCTTCGCGTATCGTCTCTGTCGATTATGTCATCGTGGATCAACGAGAAGGTTTGAATCAATTCAACCGCAGCAGCTGGGGGAAGGGCGTCCTCCTCTTCGCCGCCCAAGGCCTTGCAGACATTTATGGTGAGAAAAGGTCGGAGCCTCTTGCCTCCTGCCTTAGGTAGATGGTGAGCCGCCTTCCATAGGCGTGGAGGGTCCGGCCGACTCAAGTGTGGTGCCAGATAGTCGTCGACTAGCCTTCCTATTCTCTGGAGCTCTTCCTGCAATGTGACCATTTCAGTTCCTTCTCGCATATCTTGCCGTATCGAATCCTCTCTGGGTCAACCAATGATGCGTATTGCCAACAACAACCACGGGCGCCTTCTGCAAATCGCCCACTGTCTTTGAGCCCGTCAGAAACATCGCCGTCCTCAACTCTCTGTGTATGATGCCAATCCTCTTCTCCACCTCTCGGGAACTCCTCATAGCCGGTTTGAGTAGAGGCCTTGCAAGACCAGCTGCGGCTGCGCCCAGCGCTATCGCCTTAGCCACCTGCAGCCCGTCCCTGATGCCTCCCGAGGCTATCGCTGTCAATTTCGTGGACTGCGTTACCTCAACAAGGCTCGCTGCCGTCGGAATGCCCCATCCACAGAAGATTCGGCTTCTAGATGGCTTCTTAGCGAGACCCTCTCTGTAACTTTCGACCCTCGCCCAGTCTGTTCCGCCAACTCCTGCAACGTCAACGGCTGAGACTCCAGCCGACTCAAGTCTTGCCGCGTCCTCTCCCGATATTCCTGCCCCTGTTTCCTTCACGATTACTGGCACGTCAACCTCCCTCACTATCTCCCTTATCTTCCCAACAACGCCTTTGGCTAGGGGTTCTCCTTCTGGCTGTACAGATTCCTGGACCACATTCACATGAATCGCCAAGGCATTGGCGGAGATCATTTCTACAGCCTTTCTTGCCTCTTCAGGTCCGTAACCCATCGCGAGTTGTGGGGCTCCTATGTTTGCGATCAGGAAGGCATCGGGTGCGGCTTCGCGGACAATTCGAAAGCTGGCTTCAAAAGCCGAATTCTCGAGAGCAATTCTCTGGCTGCCTACTCCCATCGCCACTTGGAGACTCTGCGCGGCCTCCGCGAGCCTCCGGTTAATCTGTCTAGCAGGATGAGTTCCTCCTGTTATCGCTTCTATTAGAAGAGGTAGAGACAACCTATGTCCGAAGAAGGTGGATGAGGTATCTATCTCCGTCATATCTATCTCGGGAACTGACCGATGAACAATATGTATGTCTTCGAATCCAGTGGGTCTTTCCGACTCGACATTCTTTGTACTACAGATCTTGATATGATCGGCCTTCCTGTGCGATATGAGAGGTCCAGTCATTTCACGTCACTACTCAATGACTGTGCCTACCGGTGTCTTGCCGCTTAGCGCTTCTGACAGTCGCCCTGGAACCCGTCCGTTCAAGATAATGACTCGCGTTCCCTTCTTGAGCGCTGGAAGCATCTCTCTTAGTTTTCCCGTCATTTCGCCTGTGACGTCCGGATGCTGGGTGCTCTTTCCTCTTTTTTGAATCAACTTCTTGATGTCCGCTGCTGCCATCTTCTCCATAAGCCTTGCCTTGCGGTCTATCCTTGGATCAGAATCAAAGACTCCAACGACATCGACTGTCAGAACTATTTGCTTGGCCTCTAGCTCGGTGGCAAGTCTCGAGACGAGCTGATCGCCTGACAGAACGCAGAATCCCAGCTTTTGGTCTAGTACTACATCTCCGAATAGCAAGGGAATCATGCGCAGTTTCAGAAGGTCAGCTATGATGTGGGTATCTATCTTCTCTATCCGCTTGTTCTTTGTCTCCACGAAGGCAGATGGTTGGAGGGAGACGCACGGCAACCCATTCTCGATGGCTGAGTGGAGAATGATCTTGTTCAGTTCCATCATTGACTGTCTTGTCTTGACGAACCCAAGTATCTGAGACTGATCTCTGTAGCCCTCTGAAAGTCGGTAGTGCTTGGCTAAGTGATGGCCGTACGATCCTCCCCCATGGACGATTACAAGTGATCCTGCTATGTCCGGGCTGATTTCTTTCATGATTTGCGAGATTGTTCTGTTGGAAGGTGTGGACTTCTTCTTCTTGTTCGTTATGACTGAGCCACCGAGCTTTAGCACAGTCAGCGGAGTAACCAAGCCCTTACCCCTTTTTCCTCCACATTGACTAGGTATGGTGTTCCTCCGGCGGCTTTTATCGCTTGCATGACATTCCTTGTGTGATCAGGAGACACGACCGCAATCATGCAGCCTCCTCCGCCCGCACCTGTGAGTTTGGCTCCGAACGCACCTGCTTCTTGCGCCGCCATGACGAGACGGTCAAGCTGCCTTGTTGACACCTCGATCTGACGCAAGAGCTCATGATTTTGGTTCATCAATTCCCCAAGCTTCCTTATGTCTCCTCGCCGCAAAGCCGCCGAAGCCCTTCTTGAGATGCTTTCCGCTGATCTCATGATCTGTTGGGCAAGCCTGTCTCTCTCGGCGAGAAAGGCTCTGACCTTGGAAACTATCGTGCCTGTTGATCTTATCCTGCCTGTGTTCCCGACGATTATGGGAAAACCATGTCTGAGAGGCAAACGTTGAAAGGGCTTCTCCTTCTTGTAGATTATCACTCCTCCAAACGTTGAGATTGTCTGATCTATCCCTGAAGGAATGCCATGAACCAGGCGTTCAGAGTCAAATGCTAATCGTATTATCACTTCACGATTCAGCTTTCGGCGAAGGAGTCTCATCGTAGCAGCTATTGTAGAAACGGCCACAGCGGCTGAGGAGCCGAGTCCGACACCGACCGGTATGTCCGAATGTATATGAACGTTCAGACCTTGCCGCCTAGAGGCAAATTGCTCGAGGACACTGAGAGCCGCGCGGCATATCGGCTGCAGCAATGTTTGAGCGGCCCTTCCTCCCTGCAAGGCGTTAGAATGTTCATCAACGAAAGACGCAGCATAGCGTACAGGAGAAGATGTCGCCGCAATCCTCCCGTCGCGCCTCCAAGAAACGGTTGCCCTCGAGTGGATATTCACCGCGCCGACGATCGCAGATACTCCGTAGACGACGAAGTGTTCCCCTGTTAGAATAACCTTGGCAGGTGCAACTGCGAATGCTTTCAATTTCTCGCCTGAGTCTTCGACTATGGAACTAGCAGACTATGAGAAGCTTGAGACATCTACTTGCTGATTGTGGCTGATAGATAGCCAACGACCTGACCGTAGTCGCCTGTCACGTCACCACTTGTCTGATATGAGAGCACCTTTGCAGTAGTCGCCCCCAGAGCCTTGCCAGCGACGATGGCAGACGACGCTGGCCCGTACCCGCACATTGATATGTTCTCTTCTTCTACGACTCTCTGTAGTTCTTTCTCGTCCAGTTTCAGGATTGCGCTGATCGCCGCCTTATCCTTTCTCTCGGCTTCCTTCTGAGGCTCGTAGTGGGACATGTCTGATGATGCCACTATCAATACGTTTCGGCCACTTACGCTTCCTGCAATTGCTTCTCCTATGTTCCTGCTTGTTTCCTGATCCTGCATCATCATTGAGATCGGGATGAACTTGAAACTGTTTCCGTAGACGTACTGGAGGAACGGCAGTTGCACTTCGATCGAGTGTTCGCTGATGTGCGCTGAGTCGTCTATGTCGATGATGCCCGAGTTCTTGCATATCTGCTTGGCCATCATTGAATCGATCTCGACTTCGCCTAGAGGCGTCTGCCAGACCCCCTCTACCATTGCTGAGACACCTGTTCCGACGCCGTAGTGATTGGGACCTAGAATGACGATCGTATCTGGAAGTCCATCAAGAGCCAGTGCCAAGTAGAGGTGTGCAGCGACGGGGCCTGAGTACATGTATCCAGCATGAGGAGAGATTGCAGAGACTATTCTTCTCTCAGCGTTCTCTTGCAGCTTGGGCAGCTTTCCAGGTCCAAACTGGTGGAGGAAGCATCCTTCCATCTGCTGCAGGAGAGAAGCCTTTCCTGCAGAATAGAAAGAGCCAGCCTGGACTGGTCGCCTGACTTTCAAGGCTCCTCAGCTAATCTTGCGGGGATGCTTGCAAGTTTCGTTTCGAAGTCATCGATGGTGGCGGTTATGCCTCCGTCGGGTGGGATCTCTCCTCTTTCTCTGAGGACTTGCCTTGCGAGAAGCCAATACACCATGGCGAGGGCTCGTCGACCTTTGTTGTTCACTGGAATGGCTAGGTCGATTCCGCTGAAGACATTATCTGTATCCGCCAGGCCGATGACTGGGATTCCTGCGCATGATGCCTCTTTTACGGCCTGCCAGTCAGCTCTTGGATCTGTGATGATGACGAGTTCTGGTTCCGCATGCTTGGGCTGAAGGGGATTCGAAAGAAGACCTGGCATGAATCTTCCCACAACTGGAACACATCTGGTCAATTCGCAGAACTTTTCGACTGGGGTCTTCCCGTATAACCTTGAGGAGACCACGATGATTCTTGAAGGGTCCGGTCTCGACAAGAACTTCGCCGCAAGTCTGACCTTCTGATCCGTGTTCCCAATATTGAGTATGAACAGGCCGTCGGGCCTAGCTCGGAATATGTGCTGCTCCATGTCGCCAGTCTTTATTCTGGTTCCTATGTGCAGCCCAGCAGCAAGCAATTCCTCCAAGGGCAGGAGCAGACCTTCCGCCTTGGGAATCAGTTCTTTGTCTTCAACTGCCAAATGTGCTCATCCTACAAATTGATTCTCGCCAGTTTAGCCCTTTCGCCAAGATCCTTCTCTATCTTTACCAACTCGTTGATTTTCGCCACTCTTTCTCCGCCCACAACTCCTGTCTTTATTATGGGGCTTCCATAGGCGATTGCGAGATGCGCCAGCTCAGGCGCTGGAGTATCTCCTGACCTGTGTGACGTAACGGTGATGTACCCTGCCTGCTTTGCAGCAACAGCTGTCTCGTAGGCATCACTGATTGTTCCCACTTGATTTGGCTTGATTACTATTGCGTTCCCCGCCTTCATCTTCTTACCCTTTTCAAATCTGACAGAGTTTGTGACAAAGAGGTCATCGCCGCACACAAGAGTGTCGCGAACGGCTTTCGTGAGTTCTGCAAATGATTGAAACGATCCTTCGTGAAACGGATCTTCAATGTAGAAAAGCCCGTATCTGTCTATGAGACTCTGGACATGGTCGAGCTGTCCTCCTTCGTTTAGTCGCTTTTCATCCTTGTTGTAAACGTAAAGATGTTGTTTTTCATCCCAGAGGGTTGAAGCGGCAATATCTACTCCGATTCTTATCTCTATACCCATCAGGTCTGAGATGTTTTCGCATGCTCTCGATAGGATTTCGAAAGCTTCCTCAGTCATCAGGTCAGCGATCCAAGCGCCTTCGTCTCCCTTGCCTACTGAAGGCTTTCCCTTCGCCTCGAGCAGTGTCGCGATTTCGGAGTGCACGTTGGCGTTTGCCACAGCTGCCTCCGAGAAGATTCTCGCTCCGGTGGGGAGAACAAGGAATTCCTGCACATCAGTTTTTCCGACCCGAGCATGTCTGCCCCCGCCGATGACGTTTCCGATAGGAAGGGGCAACTCGCCTCTTGCGGAACGGGAGAGGTGTTCAAAAAGCGGGATCTTCTTCGAATCTGCGGCGGCGAGGGCCGCCGCGGCGGAGATCGCGTAGGCCGTGTTTCCGCCTATGTTAGTGAAGTTTGGAGACCCATCAACTTCGTGGAGGAGGCTGTCGATTGCTGTTTGGTCTTCTGCCTGTAGGCCGGTCAGCTTTGGCGCTAGTGTGTTCTCAACAATCTTCAGCGCCTCGTCGATCCCGCCTGAGGGGTACGATTCGACTTCCCATCTGCCTCGACTTACTCCCGACGGGGCAGCCGCGCGGCCGATACCTTCCGGGGTCTTTATGATGACTTCTATAGTCGGCGTGCCTCGACTGTCGAATGCTTTCCAGGCCTTGACGTGTCTAATCACCGTTGAAGTGCTCAGGTGGTTTGCCCCCATGCCATGTGAGCACGCTTCTTGTGTGCAAGCTCAGCATACGACAGGTATTCATCTATGATCTCGACGTGAGAGATCATCATCCTTCTGCAACAGTATCTCTTCATACCAAGGTCGTCGAGAACCTTCTTCGGGTCTTCTCCTTGCCTGACCCGTCTTGAGTACTCGTGCCACTTATCACCGACAAGGCGGCCGCACGTAAAGCATCTAACAGGAACTATCACGTCACATCACCTGTATGATTTCTGCTTCCTTGTTCTTGCTCCAGGACCGCCGAACTTCTTGGGTTCAGATCTTCTCGGGTCTCCCGCGAGGATCGACCGATCATGTCTCATGAACACACGACGGACTTCCGCACTTCGCGACCATTCAGCTATTCCTCTCGCGATGGCAGTTCGTGTGGCTTCGGCCTGGCCCATCATGCCGCCTCCGTGCACCCGGACCGAGACGTCGACGCTTCTGGCTCTATCGCCGAGCAGCAGGAGTGGTTCATAGATCTTCGTTCTCGCCACGTCTTGGCCATATGTTTCAAGCGGTGACTCATTGATCGTCACTCTTCCTTTTCCGGGTTTTATGATCGCCCTTGCTATGGCTGTCTTTCTTTTTCCGGTAGCCAAGACTATTCTTCGTCTCTCGCTCATAGTCTTCCGCCTCTGATTTCTCTCGAGAGTTCCTCCATTGTGATGTATCGGCATCGGAGTCTGGAGGCGTCAGCTTCTGGAAGCTTTTGTAGAGATTTGTCGGCGTACTCGCTAGGTACTCCTATGAAGACTTTCACATTTCTGAAAGCTGCTCTGCCTCTCGGTTTTTTCCACGGGAGCATTCCCCGGATGACCCTCTTGAAGTACGTGTCTGGACTCCTCGGATGCGTGGGAGCCTTCTCTTGGGATCCGTGGGTCCTCGTCCTGAGCTTGCGCTTGGCATCCGCAAGCGTTCTTTCCTTTCGGCCCGCTATGACTGCTTTCTCGGCGTTCAGAACTACCACCTTACGGCCGCAAAGAGCGTGCTTCGCAACAACACTCGCAACTCTCCCGAGAATGTGATTCGTGGCATCTATAAGCACAAGATCTGTGGATACGGAGTTCATTTCGCTGCCTCCAAGCTTTCGCGCGTTTGCGCCGCCTTCTTCGCCAGGGTCTTCGCCGCTTCTTGGACAATTCTTTCTGTAGGCAGGGCTCCCGTAGACTCTACGTTGAAGATGAATGTCTGTTCGTCCCATCCGACCCTTATGGCAGAGGGCTTCTGAGGACAATGCCTTTCGCAATCTCGGCAAAGCGTGCATTCGATCTCCTTTTCCACGACCAGCTTGTCGTTCCTGATCGCCAAGACTGACTTCGGGCACGTCTTGACGCATTCTTCACATCCGTTGCATCTCCTCTGATCAACCGACAGCTTTGGCATGTACTTGTACGCGGCAGATGATACTGGTTGCCATTTCGCGTGCTCAGCGCCTCGTCCAAGCCTTGCGTATGCCTCGAGCCTGATCTTCTGGCCAGGAGCAAGCTTGGCGATGGGGATCGCGTCGCTTACAGGTTTGATATCCGGGTCCTCGGACTTCAACTCTCCCGAGTACACGTATCTTGATTCGTCCGTGGCTTCCGATTCAAGCGAGAGAGTCGTCCTACATCTGTTGCAGCCTAACTCGCTTTTGCAGCCGCATTCTTCGGGCAACACGTATGAGTCCAGATCTGTTGTGAGAGGAACGAGGCCGAGTCGATGGGAAAGAATTTCGTCGTAGAGTACGGATGAGTTCTCAATGACCATCACGTCCTCCACAGCCATCGTAGGGACTTCCGAGATCATGGCACGCCTGAGAGCGTTCGAGAAAGCCGGCGAGGCGTTTCGTACAATGAACCTGATCGAGTCCTTCTCCCGGCCAAGCACTTCAACCTGCATATTCTCAGCATCTTTCCCTAAGTTCGCTCAGCGATGAGAACCCGAACGCTATTTAAACATTTTTTGAGTTCAGTCAGCGCCGTTGAGACTCGCAACCTGCTGTAGCAACTGAACAGGGCTCTTAGAAGGCTAAGTAGGCACTAAGATGTCATTGACGGTTTGATTGTTGTTGCAAAGCTTGGTCGATCGCTCGGAAGGCCGTGCGCGATGCACCAGTATTGACTGTAGGACGGAGTCACAGAACATAGAACCAGTCTAAGTAAGGGAGATTTCTTTCTCGCTGACTGCCACTCGGATGACAGGTCAATAGCAGTACGGGAGAAGGTGCAAAGCAAGCGCTGTCAGCAAAGCCTAGATAGAACTGACGCGAGTGAAAAGGCACGTCGAACCTAGATGCTGAGCGATTACCTCTTTGGCATAGGCGTGCTTCTCGTTCTTGCGGGGTTCGTCCTGGCGTTCCTCGTTGCCGTCACAGCAGGGACAAGGGGGAGAGCACGTGGGGGAGGACTAATCCTAGTCGGTCCAATACCGATCATGTTCGGTACAGACAGAAGAATCATGCGTTTCCTGTTCGTGTGCGCCATTCTATTGCTTGGAGTTTTCTTTGCGCTCAGTATGTTGGCTGGAAGGTAGGACGTGATGTCACTTATGGCTAAGACCTGCGATGTCTGTGGATCTGAAACGGCGAGAATCGTATGCCAAAGCTGTGGCCGCCTTGTCTGCGAGAACTGTCTTGCTCCTGCTGGGTTGCTCTGCCGGAGCTGCTACGTGTGTGTGGGAAAGGAAGGCGAGCCAGGAGAGGGCGTTGGAGCGGCTATGATTGAATGGCCAAGAGAGTTCAGATGGTTCATGGTTAGCTTCTTCTTGGTTCTGGCAGGAATGCTACTGATGGTTCCATCGGTTGGCCTAGCTTCGACAACAAGCGGAGGTGTCCTAATATTCATTGGTCCCATCCCGATCGTTGTAGGTCAGGGACCAGTTGGATCTTCACTCATGTTGTTCGGGGCCTTGCTCTTGCTTGTGTTCATTACTCTGTGGTTCTTGAGGCCGATGCAGTAGGATGCGATCGACGTAGGCTGACAAAGGGCTCACAAGCTGCAGAGACGTTTGACACGTACTTGAGCAAAAACTACTTCAACCGTACTGCTTCCGATCGACTTGTGAGTTCGAGTGACAAGGGCTGAGCCACTTCCAGGCGAGAAGCTGGTCATGAAACTGAAGCCTCATCCCTTGGCGTTTTGGCATCTCTTCGCAATATCAGGACTTCTAGCGTTCCTCGGATATCTCGTAAGCCAACTGTACCTCCTCGCTGCCAGGTTCAGGCTACGTATACCGATCCCTCTTCTTGAGCAGTACAATGTATCTAACATTCTCATCTTGTGGGGGGTACTGCTGGGAGTGGCGATAGTCATAGGTCTCGTCTACATGAGAGTGACATCGCTGCTTCTTTTCGGTGCAATCGCTATGGCGGGAACAGTACTCACCGAATACTTCAAGATGCCTCTGGACGTTCATGTATGGCTCTTGGTCATATGCGGTTTGATGGGTTTCTGCATTGCGGAATTCTACAGGAGAGGCCACAACTACTACATCACGAATCTTAGATTGATCATGGAGAGGAGCTTCATCTCATATGATTCGCGCCAACTGACATATGACAAGATAAACGATCTTGCTCTTGTACAAGGCATGTTGGGGCGCATCCTCAACTACGGGACGGTTGTTCCAGTCACTGCTTCGGGCTTCGGGTTGGGCGAGGATTCAGCCTCAGCAGCAATCCTGAGCGGCCTAGGAGTCGGAACGGGAACCAGGTCCCTCGGCAGCGTAGGCTTTGGCCTCTCAGCAACTGGAGGGAGAGCTGTTCAGATTCCTAGAGGGAGAACATACCACACTCTCTACGGCGTCCAGCGACCACGTCAAGTTCAGGAAGCAATTGCACGGATGATTCAGCGGCAAGCTTGAAGTGACGGCCGGGAAGAAGAACGTAGCCAGTAAGCGCAAAAGAACGATTGCGCTCGGGACGGCTTGCGCGCGCGAGCAGCCTCTACCGGGCTTTCTTTGCTGACGTAGGCTGGGCAGAAGCCCGTGGAGTTGCCAGGCTAATGTTTGTTTGCTCATCTCTCTTGACCATGTATCCCGGTACGGTCACCAGCCTTCCTCCAACATGCACATGGCCATGAGAGACTAACTGCCTTGCGTGGTGCATCGATTTCGCCATTCCGCTTTTCGCCACTATTGTCTGAAGTCTCCTATCCAAGATGCTTGTCACATTCAAGTCGAGCACATCGTCTATTGTTGCGTCCTCCGAGAGAACTCCCAACTTGATTAGGCTTTGCAGAATGTCCTTTTCAGTCCTCGATCTGTCCTCCTCAGTCTTTGCAAGGAGGGACCTAGCCATACCTCTGATCCGCGAGATTTCAGTCCTGTATCGCCAGAGTTCCCTCTTGTTCCTCAAACCATAGTCTCCGATGAGTTTGAGCTCATCTGCGATTTGGCCTCGCCTCCAGGGATGGCGAGGAGTCTCATACTTCTTTCTCTGTTTCTTGGGATCACCCACCGCGTTCACCCCTCCCTTCCCTCTCCGCCTGAGCAGCTCTCAAGGCAGCTATCGCCGCCTTCTTCTTGACTCCAACAGCTTTTCCAGTTCTGCCAGTGGTCTTTGTTCTCTGACCTCTGACTTTCAACCCAAGAGAGTGCCTTATCCCCTTCCAAGTGCGCAGGTCCTTCATGAAATCTACGTCCGTCTTCACTCCGAGTGCGAGGTCTGGACCGACCAGGTGCATGTCTCTGCCGCTCTCAAGATCTTTCCTTCTGTTCATGAGTCTCGGTGGAATTCCGAACTTCGCCGGGTCAGAAATGACATCTTCGATCTTGCCAACCTCCTCTTCCGACAGTTGCCCGATCCTGATGTCCGGCTTGAGGCCTGCGGCCTTCGCAATCGCACTTGACAGGCTCACACCGATTCCTCGGATCTTCGTGAGGCCATAGATCAGCTTCTTAGTTCCGTCGAGATCCTGGCCCATGAGCCGTATGATGTGCCTGAACTCTCTTGAAGACATGTCACGTCACTGCTGCGGGCAGTACGAGGTCTCTGGATCTTATTTAAGTCTTCTCGGTTCGGG
>Ga0209314_10000398_pt1 | contig 19227 bp, 20 predicted proteins | sample I19B2metaG_FD_184146 | JGI IMG/M metagenome (GOLD analysis project Ga0209314, IMG submission 184146) | Lake sediment bacterial and archeal communities from Gulf of Boni, Indonesia to study Microbial Dark Matter (Phase II) - ​I19B2 metaG... | ecosystem: Environmental > Aquatic > Freshwater >... | reverse complement strand
GCGGTAGACATGCTCGTTGACGGGGGAAAGACCAAGTTTGAGAGCGACTCCAGTGTGCTGGATTTCGTTGAACCTACGATGCGAATGATCCGTCTCGGACCGATCTCACTGAGAGAAATAGAGCTCGCTCTGACTCAAACCAGATTTCCCTAGTATCCATTCTCGTGCGAGGTGGAATGACATCGCTTGAACACTGAGGCGACGCTGATCGACTTCAACTTGCTCGTTTCGACTTATCGAGGCTGTGAGAACGGAGCGATCCAAGAACTCAAGAGTCTCCTGAATGATATCGGAGACAGCGAGCCGCTGATCGAAAAGACACGTATGTCAGGACTCATCCGTGCCAAAACCGCGCTAGAGCCAGTGCAGGTCGTGGCAAGATTTCGAATTATGCTGAAGGAGCAGCCCTGGATCTTCCGATACATCCTCAGGGCCGTTCCAGTTATGAAGATCGTGCGGGCAGATTTGGATGAGATAAGAAGAGCCGCTGGCGAATTGGAGGCGGCGATTGGTTTGGGCGAGACTTTCCGAATAACTCTTGAAAAGAGAGGCTCCGCCCTCAGAAGTCAAGAGATAATCGAGTCTGCGGCTTCGACTATCCACAGAAGAGTCGACCTCAGCAATCCTGACAGGATCGTATTGGTTGAGATCCTAGGGAACCAAGCTGGACTATCGCTCATAGATCCAACAGCCATCTTCTCCTCTGTCAAGGAGAAAAGAGCCCTATGGCAAGAGACTTCCCAAAACTCAGACCTGTGACTCAGGCTCTGGCAGGCAGGAGTGCACCCCTCTCGATCATGATCTCAGACAACGCTCGAGCTGGATCCAGTCCTGTCTTCGACTGAATCTCTTTTTTGTCGATCCTGAACCTTTCCTTAATCAGATCCTCTTTTTCGGCGGAGCCAATTTCGATGACCGCAGGGTTCAGCCTGCCTCCAATCAGCTTGTGGGCAAGACTCAGATTCCTCATGGTTGCTAGCCTACTATCTGAAACTACCACGAGACCAACATTTTTTGAGGTTTTACTGACCCCAACAAGTTCGATCGCTCTCTGTATCTGCCTTTGGCCCGAGACGTAGAGGAGGATCTCCATAGCCAAGGTCTGAGATATATTCGAACCAACTGAGAATGCGTGGATCGCGCCAAGCGTCGCGAACAGGAGGTGCCTGCCACCGGCTAGATACTGAGCATCCACCACCTGCACGGTTGACCCTTGAGTTTCGCTCGATACCCTTCGAAGAAGAGATTCTGGATCTGCGATCTCCAAGGCTTCGAGACCGGCTATGCCTAGATACTTCCCATACTCTTTCAGAGAAACTATCAACAATACCACTTGGCCGTTCCTTTCCAGACTTAGCGTTCTCTCTTTTTGAAGAGTTTTGCGCCGTGCGTGCCACAGACGTAGTCGAAGCCTGACTCGGTTGGTTGACCCGTCTTCTCCATTGTCTCTATCGCTTTACACGCGAAGTTGTCGCCGGTTTCAAAGTCCAAAAAGGCGTGCATATCGCATTCCTGTTGATTTTTTGGCGCCCGGGCATCTGTTTGACATGCAGATGGAGTCAGAGTCGACGGAGCCGAAATCGGATTCAAGTATTTGTTTCGCGAGCACGCACTGAGAAGAACTAGTCTCAAGCAACCTCAACGAAACATGGTCTGACACTATGCGAAAGTGTTAAGGGTAGATATAGAAACCTTTTCACCGGGTTTTCCCAATGGCAAGTATCCCGGGTCTAAGACCGACTTGGCTTGAGATCAACCTAGATAATTTGGCTCACAACATGCGTGAGACAAAGAAGCTCGTAAGGGAGGGCGCGCTGTTGATGGCCGTGGTTAAAGGAGATGCCTATGGCCATGGCGCTGTTGTCTCAGCTAAGATCTTCCTCGAGAACGGCGCAGACTGGCTGGGGGTAGCCACACTAACGGAAGCACTGGAGTTGAGGAAGGCTGGCTATGAAGTGCCCATACTTGTTTTAGGTTACACGCCTGAGAGCCAGTACGTCGAACTCGTAGAAGCGGATGTCAGGGCGGCAATATACAACGTCGATCATGCCGCATCTCTCAGCAAAGTTGCCATGGAGAGATCGAAGAGAGCTCGGATCCACATAAAGATCGACTCCGGACTAGGCAGGATAGGCTTCCTGCCCACCGAAGAATCCATCGCAGACATAATGAAGATAAGCAAACTGCCTGGGGTTGAAATCGAGGGTATATTCACACACTTCGCTGTTGCAGGAATACCAGATAAATCATACACCCGCCAACAGTTCAATACATTCATGTCGGTTGTCGAAGAGCTGAAGAGTAGAGGGCTGGAGATACCCTTCAAGCACGCCTCTGCGAGCTCAGCAATCATCGACCTTCCTGAATACAACCTCAATATGGTCCGGGCAGGAACCATGCTGTACGCCCTGTTCTCCACCAAGGAATTGTCAGAGGACAAATCCATGCTTCTCCCTGCTCTAGCTCTGAAAACTAAGGTTTCTAACGTCAAAACGGTTCCGCAAGGAACGGGGGTAAGCTACGGATTGACATTTGTAACGAAGAGAGAAAGCAGGATAGGGACACTACCCATCGGGTTCGCAGATGGCTACAAGAGCGTCCTCTCTAACAAAGGCTACGTTGGAATTCGTGGCAGCAGGGTTCCTGTCGTCGGGATAGTCTGTATGGATCAGCTGATGATCGACCTGACCGGAGTCGATGGGGCGAAGATTGGAGACGAGGTTGTGCTCTTCGGCTATGGAGACCGTAGCTCCCCTCGTATCGACGAATTCGCTGCTTGGGCAGACACCCACGTACATGAAGTCGCCTGCTCCATAACAAGACGGGTCCCCAGGGTATACATCTCGGACGGAAAGGTCGTGAAGGTTGTCGACCACCTACTAGCTTGATTCATATGAGCTACCTTCTGGGTCTTGTAGCGCGCTCGCCAACGGAGATCATCAAGATCTCCAAGCGCGTGATCAGATCTACTCGACTTGCTACTCTTGAGCGGAGACTAGGCCGGGCCAATCATGGAGCCCATCAGTGAACTTTAGATCGAAATGCATTTGTTCGAATCCTTGCTGTTCCTGTGAGTCAGTAAAATAGTTGGAATGACTCTCTTCCTATCCAACCTATTTGTAGCGGCTAGGATCGTTTGCCACGACTCTAGAAACCTTCAAAGACTCATTGTGAGCGCTCTGAAGGCCGAGTGTTATCTTTTCGCAAGGCTGAGGAGTACCTTTTATGTGAAAGATCAGGGCAGGTGGAACTCCAAAATGGACAGTTCCCGACCCCAAAGGCACCGCTGTCCTACCACATCTCGTCTTCTCGGGAGACTGGCAAACAGTAAGACGAGCCTCGGCGGTGACAAACTCAGTATTATCTCCGCATCCGGACGATTGAAATTTCTTACGAGTCTATTGTTCTAAGGGGAAACCGGAGATTCTCCGTGTCTTGATCATGGATTTCACGTCAACCCTGTTAGACAAGAAACGTATGAGCAAATCTCGGGATGTTCGCAAGCGTTATATGAGTTTTAGCCGGACATGAGCGTCCGGCGGAAACGGTAAGGAGAGGCCGTGTGGAATCTCCGCGGCATTGGGAATGGAGACGTTTAGCCGTAAGGCCATTTTCCGCCAGATTCCACTGTTGAAGGGAGTCTGAGATGGGAATATACCAAGAGCTTGGAATAAAGAGAATCATCAACTGCTTCGATACGTACACCTTGCTAGGCGGACATACCCTATCTGAGTATGTAAGGGCGGCGAGGGACGAGGCGGACAGATCATGGGCTTGGATATGGGATATTCAGCGGAAGACCGGAGAGACGATCGCCGAGTTGCTGGGTGCGGAGGCTGCGTTTGTGCCTGTCGGCGTCTACGCCGGTATGGCACAGTGCGTGGCTGCTCTTATGGCCGGTGCGGACCAGAAGAAGATGAGGCTACTGCCGAACACGGATAGTATGAAGAACGAGGTCATCGTTCAAAAGTGTTTGAGAGACTTCCAGTACGATCGAAGCATAACCGTCACTGGCGCGAAGATCGTGGAGGTCGGCGATGAGAAGCGGGGCTGCACATCGACACAGATGGAGGAGGCGATCACAGACAGGACTGTCGCGATTCATTACATGGCTCATGGCCAGACAGGAAGCTATGCTTCGAAGGATTGCAGATGGTTGTCCGTCGAGGAAGTGATAAGGATCGGGAAGAAGCATAGAGTGCCAATCTTGGTCGACGCCGCCTTCCAGTGTTACCCTCTTGAAGGCTTTAGGAAGTATACTGCTATGGGCGTGGACGCTGCCCTATACTCCTGCAAATACTTTGGTGGCCCCAACACGGCTGGCATATTGATCGGCAAGAAGTACCTCATCGATTTGGTGGCTCTGCACAGCTTCATCGGTCAGGAAGGTGCCTCGCGGGGGAAGGAGTTCCTCAGCGAGGCTGAGAGGGGGGCCTATGGTAGCCTTTTCCGAGGATACAAGCAGGACAGAGCGTCCATCGTCGGCGCCTTCGCCGCCTTGAAGCAGTACACGGAGTTGATGCGAGACCCCAATGGAAGCGTCCTAGTTCCTGCTAGGAAGAGAGCGAAATACTTCATGAGGACCTTCAAGGACATCCCGAACATCGGGTTGAGCATCGTAGATGCCAGCATGGAAGGCATAGATCCGTTGAAGATCGCGCTCAAAGTGACTCTAAAGAAAAGGACGTCTGAAGAAGTGAAGAAGATCAGGGGCGAGCTAATGAAGGGCGACCCAGAGATCTGGGTCGAAGCCAAGGATAACAGCCTGATCATAAACATCACCAGCTTCCGGGGATTGATGATGTTCGACGAGGAGGACAAGAAGATAGTGGCCGAAGAGATCAGGAAGCTCCTTCAGGCACAATCCTAGCTGGTCTTGGAAGAATCCAAGCGTCGGCGCGAGTGTGCCACGCTCTTGACATGCCTGCATGAAGCGTAGTCTAGGGCCGCTATGATCACGCCGATACGACTTGCCAGCCAGGCAGCAGTCTGAAGCGCCTGAGGCTCGGTCATGCGGTCCACCATGGAAGGGAGTACGCCGGTATGAAAAAAATTCTCGCGAGATGGCATCTAGAAAGAAAGAGAGGATTCGGGGGAATTTCTCCACGCGTCTGTCTGTTATGCCACTTCAACCGCTTCACCAAAGCACCTCTCTAGAATCGCCTCCTCAACTCCCACCTTGAGAAGCTCTCTTTTCATCTCTGATACGGACCGTTCTTCACGCCTGCACTTGGTGGTCACATCTCGGACTACTTCAAAGATCTCCCAAGGGAAGATCACCCAAGCGATAGTCTCCCTTGAGTAATAGTCTGGCGCAAACCTGCTCCAAGGCTTCCGATATATCGTTGCTATTCGCAGTTCGGAGACCTTCTTATCGAGCAGGTATTGCCGCAGAACAAGCATACTTTCTCCAGTATCTGCCACATCGTCAACAACCAGTACGCTCTTCCCTGCCACATCAATCTGTATTTCTTGATTGATTTCGGGCCTCTTCTCGGATTTCGATACCTCCAGATAGAACCGAACTCCGACGCTCGCGAGATCAGTTTTGTTCAGAAAATCAGACATCAACCTCGCCGGGATCCAGCCTCCTCGCGCGACCCCAACGATCACCTCGGGATCGAAGCCGCTTTTCTTCACCATATCGGCAAGGTCTAGGACTGCCTCGTAAATCTGAGCCCAAGTCGGAGCTATGAATTCCGTGCGGCAGACCTCCTGTGTATTGGCAGTGTGAATTTCTGCACAGACTTAAATCTTCTTTCACATTTCGGTGAAAGGCCTGGCTGGATTACGTTTGGATTGAATATGACTCACTGATCAAGAAATGCATTTCTCAAAAAAGGCAAGCGACAACCCACACCACGGTGACGGTGGCTGAAGATGTGAGAGCTTCCATTGTCTCAAGAGAACAGACAGATCCGAGCAGTCTTCTTCGATCTCGGGGAAACAGGGATCACACGTAAGGCTGAGTCGCAATAAGAGTCGGCAGTATTCGAGCCGATCCAGAGAACCGCAAAACACCCTAGACAGAATGGAATACCATTGATAAGGGTGGAAGAGAAGAAACCTTGAGAAGAGTCAGACGAAGATACTGACGTCTGTCAGAGCACATTCGGGTTCAGGTTCGCAGTTCAATTTGGACGGCCGACGTGGGCTTGGGGTATGGCATCAAACCTCTTGATCGCGTGATTCTCGATCACGTCGAGGCGTTGGCCTCAGCAGTAGACAAGACAATCGCATCCGTTGCAAGGACGGCTCAGCAGTCGATGAGTCATTAGTTTCCCTGAAACCCGTTCTGTTCTGGCTCCATTGACTGGATCGGGGTATAAAATCGATGGCGCTACAAACATCTCCCATAAGTGAGCTGCTCCACAGTACCTCGACAGGCTGGGCCTCTCTAAGTTCTCTTTCTCCGTTATCGCCTCTACGGATGTCGGATGGAAGAAGCCTCATCCCAAGATCTTTGAAAGAGTTCGACGCTTTTCAGACTGATCCGAGCGAACTACCCTTTGTTGGGAACAACTCCATCACTGACTTCAAAGACGCTGAAGATATCGGAACGAAAGGCAATATTCGTTGTCAGATATCCCAGAAGCGAACATGTCGCGTGAGTCATACCTGATGCGTAATCCGAGACCTTCGGGGCGTGTTGGACTCCCTTGGGCCGCCTCAAAGCTCCTGTTCAGCGAGCTTTCCACTTGGCGTCGCCTTCAACCTCCATGCGTGACGGGTACCAACGTGATGGTGTCTCCATCATGCAAGGTCGTATCCAGATTCAGAAGCGTCCCGATATCTCTTTTATTGACAAGGATTAGCGCGTTGGGACGTGGATCGCCTAACTCACTGTCTACAAAGGCTTTCCTGAAGTCTTGACCCAGACGAGAAGTGAGTTCTTCAACCAAGTCAATTACCGTTGCGCGTCCTTTCAGAGATAGCCTGATCGCGGACTTGCCCGCTGCCCCCTTGAGAATCCCAACCAACTCCACCTTGACGACTATCTGTTTAGGCAAAAGATCTTCCTTCTAGGAGAAGACGAAGGTCTCTTCTTCATATCGCCTTCCATCAATCAAGGAGTTGGCTGGAAAACGCGTCAGAACTCGACCGCGAAGAATCTCAGATAGCCTGAAATTGACAGCCTCCAATGGGAGTCTGCCATCTCTAAGAAGTTCCAACGGCACATCAATGTTGAGCGGACGAGCCGGAATCACGTGACGAGTAGCTTTGTGCACAAACGCGTTTCCCTTTAGGGCCTCGGCGACCACAGTCCCCTTGTCGATGAGAGGCGTCAACAAAACGGCGTCTGTCTTCCCATCTTTCAGACGCGCCAACGCATCTGCTTCCGTGTTGTAGTCGATCGAGCATCCATGGTTCCTGAAGATCTCCTCCAGTCTTTTTACAGTTCGATAGGCCTCGATCAATCCCCGGTTGGATGAGGGTATGAGAATGTGCGTCTTCGGAGCCTCGATTGCAGCTTCAGCTTCTCCAGCATCTACATGCTCTTGGCATGATCTCGAACAGGCTATTTGTGGAATCGAGGCCTCATTTAGCAGGTCTCTAGATCTGTTCACAGCTTTCCCTGTGACAGTCCTGTACCAGCGTCCTATCTTGATTCTCTTGTCCATGTAGTCTACCAGACAGCATACGATTCTCACACATCCGATCATCTTTGTGGCCGCTACTCTGTGCATGCCGTCCAAAACGACGTGGCTGGCCGCATCCACAATAACGGGATGCTTCAGCACCCTGTCATTCTCAATCGAGTCTGCAAGTCTCTCTAAGATCTCAGGGATGATCTCCTCGTGGATATGGACATCCTCGAGGTCAAGACACTTGATCTCCAATGTCAGCTCGCTGTGGGGGATCAAGAATGACGACAAATGATTTCACCGCCTCCCGGCTGTAGACCACAAGCCGCTTTCAGCTGGGCATCTGCGTGGACGCACAGAGTATCTTTGTGATTCTCGATATACATTTTGTCTAAACGATCAGACGATCGGACTTCAAGAAAGATGCTGAAGCTGCTCAATAACTGCAGCTTCAGATCGGGTGTCCCAATCATACTGGCGACGCCAGTCATTGCAGGTCCAGTTCAATCACGATATGTGTAGTCCGTCGCCGGTGCTATTAACACTACTTTCGATTCTACGCCATAAGATCCACAATCTTCTGCGCGGCCTCATGTATTCTGGCAGCATCTGTCAGACAGGACTTTGTCGAGGCATGACCGAGCTCTAAGTCACTAGATGTTATGAGTCTCTCTATCCTGACGAGCGTCCTCAAGAGGACATCCATGTCGTACAACTCCGAACTCAAGTGGCTCCTCACCACCGACTCCACCGTTTCAGGATCTCCGAGCACGCAGTAGATCGCGGCCTGCGACTTCCTCATCGATGACACAGCAAAACCTGACGCAACGAACCAGAGCTTCGTCTTTGAGGCCGCGCTAAGTTCCGCCTTGGATTCCCTCAGATACCTATGTGCCCAATTAATTCCATAGTCTCCGTTGCTCAGACCGTGACTCTTTCTGCGAGGTCCGCTTGAACCAATGTTCTGACTCCTGTCTCGAGTCTCGTGCGGACATGTCATCTGATACTGAGCGAGATCCAATTTGAACCGGAACGCCCCCTGCTATTCTTCGGATTCAGCGGTGACTTCCTGAGCGGGTGGTTGGCGCATCTCCTCTATCTTCTTGAGGTGAGTCACATAGCCGACTATGCGATTTCGCAAGATCTTGGATCCGACTTCTAAGAATTCGGGAACAACTTTCTTGTTGGCTTCAAAATCTGTCGAAAACTTGTCTGGGAATTTCTCTACGAGCTCCCGGGCCATCCTCTTCATCTTGTCCTGTCTGACCTTACCCATGGAAGCATCTCCGAGGACCGCTGGAAGTTGACGTCATCTCTTCCAAGACCATACAACAGATGAGAGGTTGGATGGTGTTCCGAGCAGCCACTATTAATGATTGCGCTCTTCCATGGCATTTGAGACACGAGCTCTCGGTGGGCGGAAGACGCCATTCGATCTAGACGAGACCGAGAAATCTCTTGGTGTTCTCGAAAATCGTTTCGCTGACTTCTTCAACTTGGCCTCCCTTAACCCGGGCAAGATTCTTGGCGACTTCCATTAGAAATGATGGTACTGTGAGTTTGCCTTTGAAGACACCTTCATAGCGCACCGGTCCATCTGTCTCAACGAGTAGCTGTGTCAAAGGAATTCTCTTCGCGATTTCTTGGATCTTTGTTACATACACGGACGAGGGGCCTACGGATATGTAGTATCCTCTAGATATGATCTCAGGGATCAGTTCTAGCGGTCCGCTGTACCAGTGTAGCAGAACATTTGTCAGTTCAAATGAGGCGAGAATCTCTAGGACCTCTTGAAAGGCCGCTCTGGAATGGACTGAAACGGGCAACTGAGCCGCCTCTGCTGCCCGTAGCATGCTCTGGAAGACGATCCGCTGCCTATCCAAGTCTTTGGCTTCGCTGGAGTATTCGCGGTCGAGCCCAACCTCGCCAACCGATACAGCGGGTCCTTTCTCTGAGAGGATTAGGTTCACGACTTCTTCGATGTCATCATCGGAGGCCAGGTGTGTCTCCCAAGGATGGATGCCTATCGCCGGGAATATGACTCTTGGATGAATTTGAGAGAGGGAGAGCGTTACTCTGCTAGTTGTGAGATCCATCGCGTTGGCCACCAGTCCCACAACTGAGTTCTCCCTTGCATTGCTTAGGACTTGGTCGATCTTCGACAAGTATTCCGGATCCGCCAGATGAATGTGGGCGTCAATGAATCTCATTCTGCTCGACTATCCCGGAGCGACGAAGGGATTTAATAGCTTTGCTTCGGTTTTGGGGCGAGCACAGAAAATATTTTAGCTTTTAAGGCTTTCTGCGGGTTTAGATTTGAAATAAGTTTTAAATACTTGGCTAATGGGGAAGTGGAAGACGGAGGGATCAAGCATGACCTCTGAAGAACTCCAACTTGCTCCCATGCACAGACTCATCAAGAAGGCTGGAGCCGAAAGGGTTAGTGAGGATGCGGCTGATGAACTTCGCAAGGCACTCGAAGAGGTCGGATTGAAGATAGCCCGAGAGGCCTTGGATTACTGCACGCATGCGGGAAGAAAGACGGTGAAGGCAGAAGACATCAAACTCGCCGTGAGAAAGGTCGTTAGAGACTGACCCAACAGAATCATCCTTCTTAAAAAAGCTTATATTTTGCCCCAAGTTTCGAGTTCTAGTCAAGTCTTGGAATGACGGAGGCATTATGCAATGTCGCAGCTTGCAGGTCCGGCGGTATTGATCCTCAAAGAAGGCACAAGTAGGCGACGCGGGAAAGAAGCTCAAAGAAACAACATTATGGCGGCCATAACGATCTCTGACGTCGTTCGCTCCACTCTTGGTCCCAAGGGTATGGACAAGATGCTCGTTGATAGTCTCGGTGACATAACCATAACCAATGATGGCGCTACGATCCTTAAAGATGTCGATGTGCAGCATCCTGCAGCGAAGATGATGGTTGAGATCTCGAAGACACAGGACAAGATGGTCGGAGATGGAACCACGTCTGCAGTGGTGCTTGCTGGAGAGCTACTTAAGAGATCTGATGAGCTCCTCGATCAGGAGATCCATCCGACTGTGGTCGTTGGAGGATACAGGAAGGGGGCCGATAAAGCCATCGAGGTACTAAACAGATGCGCCCGAGAAGTAAAGCTGGATGACGAAGAAACCCTCAAGAAGATTGCGGAGACGTCGATGTACAGCAAAGCCGCAGGTTTGTTGGCGCCACACTTCTCCAAGATCGCGATAGAAGCCGTTAGGATGATCACTGAGAAGCGGGGAGACAAGAACGTAGCGGATGTCAGCCAGATTCAAGTGATAAAGAAGGCTGGAAAGAGCCTGACCGACACCGAACTGGTGAAAGGGGTAATCATCGACAAAGAAGTCGTACACCCAGACATGCCTAAGAAGGTGGCAAAAGCAAAGATGGCACTTCTGGACTGCCCGCTCGAGATCGAGAAGACCGAATTCAGTGCAGAGATCAGGATCAAAGACCCGCTCCAGATGAAGGCCTTCTTGGATGAAGAGTCAACCATGCTGAAGACGATGGTTGACAAAGTGGCCAAGTCAGGTGCGAAAGCGGTCTTCTGCCAGAAGGGTATTGACGATACGGCTCAGCATTTCCTCGCAAAACAGGGAGTTCTCGCGGCCAGGAGAGTCAAGCAGAGTGATATGGAGAAGCTGGCCAGAGCCTCGGGCGGAAGGATCGTTACGAACTTGGATGACCTGAGGCCGGCGGATCTGGGTGCAGCGGAACTGGTCGAGGAGCAGAAAGTCGGAGAAGACAAGATGATATTCGTCCGCGGATGCAAGGACCCTAAGTCGGTAGCCATCCTCATCAGAGGGGGCCTTGAGAGAGTGGTCGACGAAGCCGAGAGGACGATGCACGACGCTCTCAGTGTGGTAGCGGATGTCACTGAAGAGAACAAGGCGGTGACGGGTGGAGGATCGATAGAGGCAGAGATCGCCAAGGAGCTTCGAAGCTACGCGGCAAAGGTCGGAGGCAGGGAGCAGCTTGCCATAGAGGCCTTCTCAGAGGCGATCGAGATTATTCCACGAACGCTGGCAGAGAACGCAGGACTCGACCCCATAGACATCATGGTATCCCTTCGTAGTGCTCATGAGAAGTCTGACGGTTCAAGCAAAGGCGTCAATGTCTATAGCGGTAAGATAGTTGACATGTGGGAACAAGGCATCATCGAGCCATTGAAGGTCAAGAGGCAGGCAATCCGATCTGCAACAGAAGCAGCCACGATGATTCTCAGGATCGACGACGTCATAGCGGCAGCTAAACCCCCGCCTGAGAAGAAGGGACCACCAAGCCCCGAAGAGATGGGCGAGTACTAGCCTCCCTCACCTTTTTTGAAACCTTCTGCAACCTTTTATCGTCCACCTCCGGATAACACGGGGATCTATTGAGCTTTCTTGTAATCCGCCTCTCGAATTGGAAAGACTCGACCCGATGACACCAGCTTCGTAGCATCTCGTTCGTGCTAATCCGAAAAAGGATAATATAACACTCCTTTATCCTCTAATTGTGCTCCGGACGCTCCGGTAGAAGAGTTTCTCCGCTCTCTGCCGAATATAGCCCGGTCATCCATCTGCCGAGAGTATTCTGGCCTCTCGAGCCAGGGGCCCGGGTTCAAATCCCGGCCGGAGCACCAACTCACTCTTGCCCATGAATGGGTCTTTCGTCATACTCAACTGGGAGGCTCGGTAAGGGCTATGACCTATACACCTATTAGACGCACTGGATTCCGGGTAGGACTGTTCTTGCGCCGCCTCGTAACAAGGTCGGAGATCTATGGAGTTTGCAGTTGAGGTAAACGAACTTGTCAAAGTCTATGATAGAAGCGTAAGAGCTCTAGACGGTATTGACTTGAATGTCGAGGCGGGCAGAGTCTTCGCTCTGCTCGGCCCCAATGGCGCGGGCAAGACGACTTTGATGAGAATTCTGACAACACAGATTGATCCGAGTTCTGGAGAAGCCTACGTCTTCGGTCTGAACGTCGTCAGGCAAGGCGATCGTGTAAGGAAGCTCGTCAGCTATGTCCCACAGGAGATGAGCGTCTGGACCGACATAAGCGGCTACGAGAACCTTCTCATCTACGCCAAGATCTACGGCATTCCTCCTCATCAAAGAAGCGAAATCATACACGATGCTCTGGGTAGAATGGGTCTTATGGAAGTTGCAGACAACATTGTGAGAACTTACTCAGGCGGCATGATTAGAAGGCTTGAGATCGCTTGCGTCATGCTCATCGAGCCCAAGATCCTCTTTCTAGATGAACCCACAATCGGCTTAGATCCCTCTGCTCGAAAGATTGTCTGGGAGAAGCTCGAAAATTTCAAGAAAGACCATGGCACGACCGTATTCTTCAACACCCACTACATGGACGAGGCAGACCTGTACGCGAATGAGATAGCCATAGTCAATAGGGGAAGGATCGTCGCAAGGGGTACACCCGCGCAACTGAAGCATTCAGTCGGCGGAGAGATCGTCCAATTCGCAGTGTACAATGGCAATTTTCGTCAAGATTCTCTTGCCAAGATCAGGCAGTTGGATTTGGTAACTGACATTATCGCGGATGATCTTGGGTTAGCTGTCGTCGTTAAGGACGCCGAGACAGCACTACCGAGCATAATGGAGGTTCTGAGAGCGGAGCAGCTCTCGATAGAGAGGGTGTCCATCACTAAACCCACTCTAGACGATGTTTTCTTGAAGTATGCTGGGACCAGACTCGAGTCAGGCGGCCGAATCAGTGAAGTCAGGCAGACTAGGAGCATGATCAGAAGAGGGTGAGAGTGATGAGTGCTTTGAAGAATATGCTTGTTATGGTGGAGCTTGAGCTTAGGAGATTAAGGCATGACAGGACTGAACTCTACACGAGAGCCGTTCAGCCGATCCTTTGGATAGCGGTATTCGGCCCCATCATGAGTAGCGTCAGAGCAATCCCCACAGGTGGAATACCATATACAGATTACATTACGCCGGGGGTGCTGATACAATCCACCGTCTTCGTCTCTATCTTCTATGGCCTGACAATTGTTTGGGAACGAGAGTCCGGCATTCTCAAGAAACTTCTCGTCACGCCGGTTTCCAAGTACTCGACGGTGGTGGGTAGATCGATGGCATCTGGCATCAGAGCAGTATTTCAGGCCTTGGTTATCATTCCAGTCGCATTGCTTGTCGGGGTCAGGTTTGTTCCAAATCCCTTATGGCTCGGCCTTTCGTTGCTGATCATCTTCTTCTCTTCAGGTGGATTCGCTGCCATTTCAATTCTAATAGCCTCATTCATGAAGACTAGGGAGAGGTTCATGGGGATAGGTCAAGCGATAATCCTGCCATTATTCTTTGCTAGCAACGCACTGTATCCGGTCCAGATGATGCCCTTGATCTTGCAGTACTTTGCGCATGTTAATCCCATGAGCTACGTGGTCGATGCTGTAAGGGGCTTGATGGTCAGTGGAGATCTGAGTGGCCTACCTCTGGATATTGGCGCCATCGCCCTCTTTGACGTGGCTATGTTTGCTGCTGCCTCAGCCAGCTTCAGGCGTATCATTGAGTAGAGGGCACAACGGCCGCAAAACGGTGCCGTCGCATCGCTAGACCGAAGCAAAGAATGGTTTTCGGTTCAAGAAATGGAAATGCGATGCCCATCTCATGGAGGGCTTGGCTCTAAGGGAATTCACTCTATGCTATGCCAGCTGTCTCATGAAGCGAGTCCTGTTTTGACTATCCGCTATTCTATGACTTGTAGCGATCGAACTACTCCAGTTGGGTTCGGGTCGCCATGGCTGCAAACTCGGGAGTCCTCCAACTCAATGGTTGGGGTGGCGTGTTCTGGACGAGGTAATCATTTGTTCAGGTACCTCCATGAGAGGAGTATCCCAACGACCGTGAAAATCGCGGCAAAAGCGCCCAAGTAGGCAAAGTCGAAAATCAACTGAGGCACGTCTATAGGATAGAGTACGAGCTGCCTGATTGCATCGGTTGCGTATGTTATCGGGTTGATCTGCGTCACAGGCTGCAGCCAGCTTGGCATCAAGGTTGTGGGAAACAATGCATTGCTTGCAAAAAGTAGTGGCAAGTTCACCAGATTCATGACAGCCATCTGAGTTTCCCACCTAGTTGACCGCACAGCGATTGATATGAAGAAAGACGACAGTCCCAGGCCTATTAGAAAGAGGGATGCGAAGACTCCAAGGAGATTTATCGGGCTGAAGTCTGGTCCTAGTGTCAATCCCAGCAGGAAGGCAAAGCCTAGGACGATGGCGGCTTGAAGGAGCGAACGTACCACCGCAGAGAATACTTTCGACATGAGTATTGAGGCTCGAGCCACGGGCGTGCTGAGAACCTTGTTCAGGAAACCTAGGCGCCGATCCCATACTATCGACATGCCGCTGGACATCGTTGTGAAGAGAACTACGAAGGAGAGCATTCCCATTGACATGAATGAGAAGTAGTCCGTGGTTCCGAATGTCTTGGTCAACATCTGTTTTGAAAAATCTGAGATCATCTGTTGAATTGCTTCTTGGTATTGCGGTGGGATTCCGGGAGGGAGTGTGAATGAGACGTTGGTGAATACGGCTGCAATGTTCATGGCTTTGCCGAAAAGTCCCATCCAAATCATCGGCTGAACTACAGTCATAAGAAATAGGAAGGGGTTCTTGTACCACTTCTTCAGCTCTCTGTTGGTCAGCGCCCATAAGCCGTGCAGAGGACTCTTGGAGTTGTTGATTCGAGTCATCTCTACCTGCTCCTCGCTCTTCGCATGGCCATTCGCTGACTGAAGAAGTTCTCCTTGCCTTCCTCGACCTCTCGCATGGATCTACCCGTGTATTCCAAATACACTTCGTCTAAGGTCGGTCTTGAAAGGGAAAGCCTTGTCACTTTGTGCCCTTCTGTTCTAATGGCCTCTATGATGGAGGGTGCGGTTTCCTCGCCGTCCATCACCTTGATTCTATACTCGCTATCCTGTTTGCGTACCTCTTTGACCCTCGGGATCTTCTCGATAATGCTGGAGATGTCTGCCTCTCCGTCTTGGATGCCTACCGTTATTATGTCTCCTCCGAGACCTTCCTTTAGCTCACTTGGAGCGCCGACCGCCACTATCTTTCCGTGGTCGATGATTGCAATGCGGTCGCAGAGCATGTCGGCCTCTTCCAGATAATGGGTGGTCATGAACACCGTCATGTGGTATTCCTTCTTGAGAAGCTTGATGTACTCCCACGTCGCTGCTCTGGTTTGAACGTCGAGGCCTAGAGTTGGTTCGTCGAGGAAGAAGACGTGAGGTCTGTTTATGAGACCGCATGCAAGTTCGAGTCTCCTTCTCATCCCGCCCGAGTAGTTCGCGACCTGCTTGTCTTTGAACTTCGTCAACTCGACCAGTTCGAGGAGTTCCTCGGCACGTTCTTGAGAGATCTCCCTTGGAATACCGTAGAGGTCTGCGCAGAGGATGATGTTCTCATGTCCCGTCAAGTCTTCGTCTGCGGTGTATTCTTGCGGTACAACTCCGATGCAGTTTCTGACCTCGCTGGGTTGCCTTGATGTGTCGTATCCGCAGACTGCTGCCTTTCCCTCCGTGGGCTTTAGCACGGTGATGAGCATGTTGATTGTTGTCGTTTTGCCAGCGCCGTTGGGTCCGAGAAAGCCGAAGATCTCCCCTTCTCGAACGATGAAGCTGATATGGTCCACGGCAACCAAGCTTTTGTTGAAGACTTTCGTCAGTCCTTCAACCACCAAGGCATCGCCGGGCATGTCTTTCACTCCTTCAGCTTCTTCGAGATCTCTTCGATTCTTTTGGCCGCTTCCTCTATCGCCTTCTTCGCCTCTTCAGCAGCCCCCTGTGAGTATTCCCGTCTGAGTTGGTCGTGGAGATTCCATACCGCTATGGCGAGGTGTTTTGTTGCTCTACGCAGGCCTTCGGCCTTTTCTGGGAAGAATTCGAACCACATAGGCCCCATGAAGCCAGGGCCTGGCCCAAGATGTCTGAACCGTCTGCGCAGTTCTTCATGCGTCTTGGCGTGCTCTTCGAGGGCTTTTCTGCCCTGATCTGTCAGGGTATATCGCTTTATTCCAGCCTCTTGCTGGGCGACTTCCTTGACGTAGCCCTTGTCTTGCAGCCATGCAAGCAAGGGGTAGATTGATCCTGGGCTGGGCTTCCAGCGTCCGCCTGTCTCCTTTTCCATCTCGTTCATTATTTCCGAGCCGGACATTGGCTTCTCGCCGAGGAGTCCGAGGACACGATAGCGCAGGAAGCCCTTGGGAACCATGGCTGTGTGCCTGAACGGAAACATAGATTGGTCGCATCCAATATCAAATTTGATATCAACGTCGACATGGCAAGCCTGCTCTTAAACTCTTCGATCCATACCTGAGACTTTCCAGACAGCCGATCATCGGGGAAGGATGGAAATCGCCAGTCCCTTTGCTGACTCAACTGGATTAACGCGCAATCTCTCATGAAGCAAATGCCGGTTAGGGAAGGACCTCTGGCAGGCCTTATTGAAGCAAGGTGGAGTGTCGGCTCTAGCCTCAACCAGTTCCAACATGTTAGAAACGGACTAACCAGATACAATGAGCAGTCTACGGAAAAATGTCCGTCGGCCATGGCTAGCATTGATTTCGTCGCGTGGACTGCTGAGCGTCCGTCACAGTCCGAAGGGGGTTGCCCACCTCATGATGTCTCTGACGGATCGATTCACATAGTCGGCACAGTGAAGCGCTATGTCTCGTGCTGTGAGTACGCCGTAGATGATCCCGTTCTTGATCACTGGCAATCTTCGAATGTTGTTCTTCTGCATCAATTCTGATGCTTTGAGAAGGTCTTCGTCGGGATCGACACTTATGATGGGCGAAGACATTATCTCACCCACCGCCATGGTTGCAGGGCTTGCTTCTCTGGCGATGATTTTGTTGACAAAGTCTCGTTCCGTGACTATCCCTGCTGGACGCGCATCTTTGAGGACTATGAGAAAGCCTGTGCCCAATTCGCTCATTGTCTTGGCTGCCTGGGCTACAGAGGCTCGATGCTCGATGGTGGGAACCTCTTTCCTCATGTAGTGCTTCACGAGATACGACATCTTTTCACCACGAAGTAGGATAATTGCTTGTCTTGTTCAAGTCCCATTTGGACCCGTAGTTTGGTCTATCTCACTCTCGTCCCGGGCGGCACTTCCTTCTCGACAGTCAACCAGATCGGCCTTCCTCCGAGATCAGCGGCCAGGAGCATTCCACGCGATTCTACGCCAGCGATCCTCTTGGGTTCAAGGTTGACGATCGCAACCGTCAGCTTGCCCGCGAAGTACTCTGGAGGGTCTGTGTCACCGCCTCCCAAGATCATCTCTCTTGTCTCCCCTCCAACGTCAACCTTTGCCCGGAGAAGTTTCTTCATTCCAGGAATCCTCTCTGCTGAGATCACCTTTGCCACTCGAAGGTCAAGCTTCTCGAAGTCCTTCATCGTCACTAAGCTCATATGCATGCCTCCATATAGCTCGGTTCTACCTTGTTCCACTATCGTTCTCCGCAGCCCCATATTACTGGTCGGAGAATCGAGGCTACCGCCTCTCTCCTGCTGCCACAATTCTGATGACGTCGCGATCCTTAAGCACATATTCCTTGGGAAGCCTGAGACCTGACCTCGCGTCCTGTGCGTAAATCATCGTCTTTGCAAGCTCTGTGTGGATCTCGTTGGCAAGGTCGTACGCTGTGTAGTTGTAAGGAACCAGAAGAACATCTGGCAACACGTTTCCGCTCTTGTCTGCGAGTGTTTGAACATCCTCGACGGGGTAGACGGAGTTCATCTTCAGCAACTTGAAGATTGCAACGTTCAGGGAGAACTGAACTCCAGTCCGGATCCATTTGGAGAGTACCTTCTGCTGCACATACTTGAGCGCCCATCTTTGCCTATCTGTTAGTCTGCTCTCGGCAAGTACGCTGAACTTTTCCTCACCCGGGACGTATTGGACCAGTCCCTTTTGCTCAGCTCTTCTCAGGACAAGTTCGGCCTCGCTGCAGCATGGTATGACGAATGAACCCTTCAGCTCCTCGGTGAGTCTGACGTAGTTCTCTTCTGCGTGGTTCAAGTCCATCTTGTTCGCGAGGACTATGGTGGGTTTGGATCTCTCTCTCAACTCATAAGAGAATTCTTTCAGTTCGTCATCGCTCCAAGATTCGAACGTCTTTTCTGCTAGCTTGAGGGCCTGAAGTGCTGCAGCTACGTGGTTTTCCCTGATTCCGATGCCTGAGAGCACTCTGTCCATTGCAGCTTCAAGAGGTAGTTTACCGGCTCCCATCTCTCGGGTTATCCTTTGCTTGTTCTTTTCAATGATTTTGAAGAGCCACATCGCGAGCTCTTCCTCTATGTCCAAGATATCGGCCAGTGGGTCGCCGGTCCCAGGGCGGGCAATTCGGCCTTCTGCGTCCACACTCCCAGACGCGTCGACGATATGGAGAAGTGCGTGTGCTTGGGCTGCTACACTGAGAAACTGGTTGCCAAGTCCCTTTCCTACCCATGCTCCTTTGATGAGGCCGGGCAGATCGATCAGCTCAACGGGAACGAAGCGCCAGCCGCTAATGCACTGCGAGTTTCTCGGGTTATCTTTGACTTTGAGCTCCTGACAGACGCAGAGCGTCTGGACGTTGGCGGTTCCAACGTTCGGTCTC
>Ga0209314_10000397_pt1 | contig 19238 bp, 20 predicted proteins | sample I19B2metaG_FD_184146 | JGI IMG/M metagenome (GOLD analysis project Ga0209314, IMG submission 184146) | Lake sediment bacterial and archeal communities from Gulf of Boni, Indonesia to study Microbial Dark Matter (Phase II) - ​I19B2 metaG... | ecosystem: Environmental > Aquatic > Freshwater >... | reverse complement strand
AAGGCCGATCTCAATTCCAAAGAAAGGGCTGTTTCCCATGGGCTAGACCTTCTGGTTGAGGACCTTGAGCCGTTCCGCTACGGGAAGGGCCTGGCCTCGGGGGGTGTAGGTGACGGGGCGCTGACCGGCTGAGGTGATGAGCTGCAGCGCGGCGTTGATGTAGGCCAGCGACTGCTTGATCAGCCGGGTATTGACTTCGTTGACCTCGCCCAGTTCGGCGAGAACCTTCAGGATGTCGGCCTGGAGCGTGCGGAGTTGGTCGCGCTCCGGCTGCGGCACGTAGGGGGCAATGCGGGAGACGGTAACGTCCTCCGTTACCAGCCCCATCTCCGCCGCCATCCGGGTCTGGAGGCCCAGGCGGCGCTCCTCGAGGCGTCCGGCCTGCCAGAGCAGGGCCTGCTCGCTTTCCACAATAGCCTCGAACTGGGCGGTGCCACCCTTGACCAGAACCTCCTGTTTGCGCCGAGACAGGTCCAGAAGCGTCCGATAGACATTCAGTTGATCCTGAAGAACCTGGATCATGGGACCTACCGACTGGAGGTTCACGGGAGTCACCACCTATCCGTGAAGGGTCGCTGGAAGCAAAGGCTAGAGCCCCAGGTCCAGGATTCGCCTGGCGACGTCCCGCGCCGGCACCTGGTAGGTGCCGCTCTGGACCTTAGCGGTAAGCTCGGCCACGCGCTGCTCCCGAACGTCGGGGACCTCGGTCAGCCGCTGCTGTACATTGGCCAGCTCGCGGGCTTCCGGGGACAACTCAACGACATCTGAGGGCTTCTCTGCGGGCGCCGGCGCTGTTGGCCTGGCCTCAGCCGCTTTGGGCTTGTTCACCTGCTGGCGGCCGTAGGCTCCCAGAACGCCCTGTACCTGTGTCTGGTTGACCTTCATTTGGATCACCCCACAAACCTTGCTACCCAAGGAATCGAAGGTCCGCCGGGCAAAGTTGAGGGCGGTTTGGGCCGGTCACAGGCGACAGAGGGGCGAAATCTCCCTTTTGCTCTATGGCGCACCGACTTCCACCCCAAGTGCCCGAAATCGACAGGTGTACTTACTTCGTCCTCGGGTTGAGGGAATCCTTCCCTGAAAAGGGCAATGCCCCCTTCCATGGAAGAGGGCACACGAACCGAATTCGTTAGAGCGTAGTTCAGGCAGACCCCCGCAAGCAACGTTACTTGAGCGGCTCCTTGCGCCTGCCCTCCTGGCTGTGCATACCCCAGCTATTACCGCGGGGACCTTCCCACTCCTGCAAGTTCTGCTCCACTTCCTTCTCCAGGACCTTGGCGCATTTGGAGCACAACCGGCCGCCCGGCACTGGCGCGCCGCAGGACTCGCAATAGAGCCCCGAGAGGGAGCCGTCCCTGACCTGCAGGCGCCCCTCGCGCAGCAAGTGCATGATTTTCTTGGGTTCTACCTCGGTCGCCTCCGAGATCTCGTCGACGGAAGCCCCCTCGTGCTCGTGGAGGTACGCCCGCACCTTCTCGAAGAGCGCGTCCTCCTGCTGAACGCAGGCCGGGCAGAGGTTTCGGCCCCCGTACTGAAAGATGCGCCCGCATTGCGGACAGTTGCGAATATCCACCGTCTCGCCTCCCCGTTTATTCCAGAGCTTCTACCGTTCAATGGCCAGGGTCACAATGTCCACCCGCCGGGCCCCGGCCCGGACCAGAGCTTCGGCGCAGGCGGAGGCGGTCGCCCCCGTGGTGTATACGTCGTCAATCAGGACCACGTGGCCCGGAGCGGCCCAGCCCGGTCGGACGGAAAACGCGCCGTTCAGGTTCTGCTCCCGCTGGCTCCGCCCAAGTCGGGCCTGGCGGCGCGTGGCGCGGACCCGCAGCAGGGATTGCCCCTCAAGGGGCCAGCCGAGCAGGCGCGAAACCTCCCGGCCCAGCAGCTCCGACTGGTTGAAACCGCGTTCTCGGAAGCGCCGGGCGTGCAGCGGCACTGGCACCAGGACCGGCTTGCCCACGGGCTGACCGTCCCTGGCCGCCGGCTGGGCGGCGAGGCGGGCACCTGCCACCGCCGCCCCGGCCAGGGCCTGTCCCAGAGAAGGAACCAGGGACCGGCGGCGCCGGTATTTCAGGTCGCGGATAGCCTGGGCCAGCCCGCCCTCGTAGGGACCGACGGCGGCGACGGAAGCCAGGGGCTCACGGGATCTGCCGGCAATAGGAGCCCGCGTCACGGTGCCGCGGCAGGTCGGACAAAGTCTGTCGGGCACCGCGCTTGCCGCGAGCGGCTCCCCGCACCAGAGGCAGCCGGGCCTCTCCGGCCAGAACAGCCGGACCAGGCCGGTCCGAAGGTCGGACAGCAGAGACAGCAGCGGCATCAGGGACGGCGAGGACATCAGCTGGAGCCGCCGCCCTGAGCGACCTGCCCGGCAGGGAGCACGTCGGAAGGGTCGGTCAGAACCCGCGAAACCAGCAGGGTCGGGTGGTCCAGAAGGCGGACCTCGATGGGCGGCTTGATGGCCGTGCCGTCCTCGTAGCGGAGCAGGCGGATGGACGGCCGGAGCGTCAGGCCCTTCTGTACCTGGGTGACCACGCCGCGGGTACCGTCGTTCAGTTCCACCAAGGTGCCCACGGGATAGACGGCGACGTTCTCCAGGAAAGGCTTGACCACCCGGTAGTCAAAGTAATAGTCGCCGCCGCCGGCGATGATCTCCACCGCCTCGTGCGGCAGGTGGGCGGCCCGCCAGGGACGGTCGGAGATGAGCGAGTCGTATTGCTCGGCAATGGCCACGATGCGGGCGTACTCCTGGATCTCGTCGCCCTTCAGGCCGCGGGGGTAGCCCTCGCCGTTGTGCCTCTCGTGGTGTTGATAGGCCACGTGAGCCGAGAGGATGCTGATGTTCGGCTGGTAGCGCAGGATGTCGAAGCCATACTTGCAGTGCTTCTGCATCTCGGCCATCTCTTCCGGCGTCAGGGCGCCCGTCTTGGTGGTGATGGCCTCCGGGACGCGGGTGATGCCGATGTCATGCAGGATGGCGCCGATGCCCAGGTCGCGGAGCCTCAAGTGGTCGTAGCCCATGGTGATGCCGGTTAGAATGGCCAGCACCCCCACCTGGACCGAGTGGCCGAAGGTGTAGTTGTCCAGGGAGCGAATATCGGCCAGGTTGACGGCGATATCCCGGTTGGCGAGCAGCTCATCTACCAGGGAGTTGACGGACTTGCGGACCTGGACGTCATTCAGGGTGACGAAGCCGCGGCGCGCCACGGCTAACTCGGTCTTGACGTCCTTCATCAGGTCTCGGACCGCTACGTTGGCCCGGAGGCGCGACTTGTCGGAGATGACGTCGTCCACCTGGACGGTCAGCTCCGGGGCCTGCTCCTGGATATAGATAGAAGGAATGCCCTTCTCCTTGAGCCGGTGGATGTACGTCTCGTTTAGCACGGTGCCGGTGGACAGCAGCATTTGGCCGCTGGAACCTACGATGGGCCGCGCCACGACCATGCCCGACCGGAGCCGGGCCACGGGTAGCCGCTGCATACCGCTCACCTCCCGCACCGAACGACAGGGGTCCCCCATCTACTGCGGCACTATTCGTCAGCCCTCCTGTTTCTTCCTTCCCCTGTGCGTCAATTCGGCAGGCCGGTCGGACCCGGCGGGGTCCGCCGCCGGCCAAGGAGGTACTCGGCGGCCTCCAGGAGACGCGAATCGGCATGACGCATGCGGGCATCCAGCACCAGGGCGGCCGGGCTGTGGCTGAGGAACAAGCCCAGGTCGGCTGCGGTCTGGCCGGGGCTGCCTGCCTCGCCGAGCCGAACTACCCGAAGGGCGGCGTGCTGCTGAGCGAGGCGCTCCAAAATAGTCGGCGTGCTGTCTAGAGAGCGGTCATCCACCACGACCAGCTCGTAGTTGGGCGACCCCCGGGCCGAACGGTAGTCAATCGACAGAATATCCGTCACCAGGCCTTCCACCGTGGCCTCCTGGTCACGCACGAGAAGGACCAGGCTGACGAAGGGCAGCCGTCGGCTGCGGCTCCAGGCATGAAGGCTCTGGCCGAAGTCCGCAACCAGCACCAGAAGGCCGTACGTGGCCAGGAAGACCATCAGGCCTTGCAGCACCAGATTCATACCTGACCTTCCTCCCCGCCCCCGGGGCCGCCGGAACGCCGGCGGACGGGCGCCTGCTGCCATCCTATTCCCGGCGGGGAAAAGACGAAACCGGAACACGCCAAGGGCCCTGCGTGCACGGCGCGGGGCCCTCCTCGTGGGGTCGGAACTCAAGTTTACTGCCGGGCAGGGGCGGCTTCACGCGCCAGGGGAGCGGACCCAGACAGGCCGGCGGCCTGGCGCAGGGCGTCGGCGCGGTCCGTATGCTCCCAGGGCAGATCCACGTCGGTTCGGCCGAAGTGGCCGTAAGCCGCCGTCCGCTGGTAGATGGGCCGGCGCAGGTTCAGGTCGCGAATGATGGCGGCCGGCCGGAGGTCGAAGTGCTCCTGTACGAGGTGCGCGATCTGGTCCTCCGGAATGACGCTGGTTCCGAAGGTCTCCACCAGGACCGAGACCGGATGGGCCACGCCGATGGCGTAGGCCACCTGAATCTCGCACTTGGAGGCCAGGCCCGCTGCCACCACGTTCTTGGCCACCCAGCGGGCGGCGTAGGCGGCGGAACGGTCCACCTTGGTGGGATCCTTGCCGGAGAAGGCGCCGCCGCCGTGGCGGGCATACCCGCCGTACGTATCAACGATGATCTTGCGGCCGGTGAGGCCGGAGTCGCCCTGGGGGCCGCCCACCACGAACCGGCCGGTAGGGTTCACCAGAATCCGGGTCCTCTCGTCCAAAAGGCGCGCCGGAACGACGGGGCGAATCACGTGCTCCACCAGGTCTCCGCGGATGGTGTCCTGAGAGACTTCGGGATGGTGCTGGGTGGAAATGAGCACGGTGTCCACGCGCGTGGGCCGGCCGTCCACATATTCGACGGTTACCTGGGTCTTGCCGTCGGGCCGCAGGTAGGTGAGGAGGCGCGACTTGCGCACCTCGGCCAGACGGCGGGCCAGCGTGTGCGCCAGGGCGATGGGCATGGGCATCAGTTCAGGGGTCTCGTCGCAGGCGAAGCCGAACATCATGCCTTGATCGCCGGCGCCCAGAGCTTCGACGTCCTGGAAGGACTCGCTGCCTTCCTTCGCCTCCAGGGCCTGGTTGACCCCCAGGGCGATGTCCGGGGACTGTTCATCAATGGAGGTCAGCACGGCGCAGGTGGAACCGTCGAACCCGTACTTGGCCCGGGTGTAGCCGATGCCCCGAACGGTGTCGCGAATGATCTTGGGAATATCCACGTAGCAGGTGGTGGAGATCTCGCCACCGACCAACGCCATACCTGTGGTGACGAAGGTCTCGCAGGCCACCCGCGCGTCCGGGTCCCTGGCCAGGATGGCGTCCAGAATGGCGTCCGAAATCTGGTCGGCCATCTTGTCAGGATGGCCTTCGGTTACCGACTCGGACGTGAACAGTACGCGCTTGGTCACGTTTTCTTCCTCCTCTGGTCCATGACGCAACGGCGTCGGAGTTCGGGGTTGCAGGCTGGCTAGGATGCGGCGTCCGCCGGCGCTGAAGACCCCGCCGGCTCACCGGTAAGACGTTTGGCCAGGTCCACGGCGGCTCGGGCATCTTTGCCGTAGCCGTGGGCTCCAATCTGCCGGGCGTAGGACTCGGTGGTTACTGCGCCGCCGATCATCACCTGCACCGGCAGGCCCTGCTGCGATACCTTCTGCACCACGTCCCGCATGCGCGGCATGGTGGTGGTCATGAGGGCGGACAGGCCGATGAGGTCTGCTTCCTCGCTCCGGGCGGCCTGCAGGATGCGGTCTGCCGGCACGCTCTTGCCCAGGTCCATCACCCGAAATCCGTGATTCTCAAGCAAGACTGCGACGATATTCTTGCCAATATCGTGGATGTCGCCCTCCACGGTGGCCAGGACTACGCGGCCGCGTTCCGCCCGGCCGTCCTTCAGCTTCTCCAGCTCCGGTTTCAGCCGGTGGAAAGCCCTCTTCATCGCCTCCGCCGACAGCATCAGCTGCGGCAGGAAGAAGATGCCGGCTCCGAACTTGTCCCCCACGTCCTCGATGGCGGGGATGAGCATCCCGTTCAGAATGTCCATTGGGCCGACGCCTTGCTCCAGGGCCTGCTCGGTCAGGGGGAGGATGCCCTCGCGGTTCCCCTCCAGCACGGCCTGGAAGAGGCTGCGGGCCAGTGGGTTCTGTTCCAGCGGGCCCAGTCGGGCAAACTCCGGCGCCGCCGCCCCCTGCAGCGGGCGCGGCCCGGCCCGGGGCGCCGCGGCAGCAGGCGCGGCTGCAGTCGCCGAAGCCGGGGCTCCCGCTGCTGCCTGAGTTGCGCGCGCTTCCGCCCAGGGGCGGGCAAAGGCCAGGTACTCGCCGGCGTCAGGGTCGCGCCCCAGCACCAGACGGGCGCTCCGCACCGACTCCCAGACCCGCGGCTCCAGGGGATTGGCGATGGCCGCGTCCAGGCCGTAGGCCAGGTTGACGGTGAGGTAGCTGGACGTCAGCAGTTCCCGAGCCGGCAGGCCGAAGGAGATGTTGCTGATGCCCAAGACAGTGCGTACACCCAGTTCTTCCTTGACCAGGCGGATGGCCCGCGGCGTCTCCATGGCCTCGCGCGCCTGGGCCCCGGCTGTCAACACCAGGCAGTCGACCAGCAGGTACTGGCGGGGGATACCCATGGCCTCGGCCCGCTCCACAATCTTGCGGGCCGCTGCCAGGCGCCCCTCGGCGGTCATGGGAATGCCGGAATCATCCAGGGCCAGGGCGATAACCATGGCCCCGTATTTCTTGACCAGGGGCAGCACCCGGGCAAGGCGCTCCTCTTCGGCGGTGACCGAATTGAGGAGCGGCCGCCCTACGTAGACCTTGAGGCCTGCCTCCAGGGCCAGGGGGTCCGGGGAATCCAGGCACAGGGGGGCGTCTACAGCCTGCTGCACCGCTGTCACGGCGGCCCGCATGGCCGGCGCCTCGTCGATGGCCGGAACGCCTACGTTCACGTCCAGCAGGTGAGCCCCCGCCGCCAGCTGCGAGCGGGCCTCGGCTCGCACCAGGGCGAACCGGCCCTCGCGGATGTCGGCGGCCAGCTTCTTCCGCGAAGTGGGGTTGATGCGCTCGCCGATGATGATGGGCCCTGCGGCATCGCTGAACTCCACGGCTCGAATGCGGCTGGCCACTGCGGACGCCGGTGTGGTCTTCGTGGGGAGGGGCTGCACCCGGTCGCGAACCGCCTCCACCGCGGCCCGAAGGGCGCGAATGTGGTCGGGCGTGGTCCCGCAGCAGCCGCCCACCAGCCGCACACCGGCCTCCGCCAGACGGCGGCCCCAGTCGGCGAAGGAATCGGGCCGCTCCGGGAAGCGGGTGATGCCATCCTCCAGGACGGGCAGACCGGCGTTGGGCAGGATGCTGACAGGTACTTTAGCCAGCCGTACCAGCTGCTGGGCTACGGGAAAGAGCTCCTTCGGCCCGAGGGAGCAGTTGGCGCCGAGGACGGCGACCCCCAGCCCCTCCAGGGTGGCCACCGCCGCCGCCGGGTCGGTGCCGGCGAAGGTGCGGCCGCCCGGGTCAAAGGTCATCTGGGCGATGACCGGCAGAGAGGTGGTCGAGTTGACGGCGATGACGGCGGCCCGGATCTCGGCCAGGTCCGCCATGGTTTCAATGATGACCGCGTCCGCCCCCGCCTCCTCAAAGGCCCTCGCCTGTTCGGCGAAGATCTCTACGGCGAGGTCGAAGGACAGGGGCCCGAGGGGCTCCAGGAAGAGGCCCGTCGGCCCGATGGAGCCGGCGACCAGGGCCCTTACGCCCACCGCGCGGCGGGCCAGCTCCACGGCTCGGGCGTTGATGTCGCGAACCCGTCCCTCCAGGCCGTACTCGGCCAGTTTGGGCCGGCTGCCGCCGAAGGTGTTGGTCTCCACCAGGTCCGCGCCGGCTTCCTGGTAGGCGCGATGAATGGCCTCGATGCGGTCAGGGGCCTCCAGAACCCATCGTTCGGGGGAACCGCCCGGCGGCAGGCCCTGCGCCTGCAGCATCGTGCCCATGGCGCCGTCCAGCACCAGCACCCGCCGGTCCGTCAGCCACTCCAGCAAACGCGTCAAGGCCTTCCCCCCCTTTTCTCCATCAGCCAGGGTATGACCCGGCACAGGCTCTTACCCGGGTCCAGCATCAGCCCCGACGTCACCGTCACACCGGCCAGGGGCCCTCCAGCAGCCGCCGCAACGGCGGGCAGGTCGTCCAGGGGCCAACGGTCATAGCCCGGACCCGCCGGCACCCCGGCGTCGAACCCGGCCGCACGCGCCTCGGCGCGCACCCTGGCTCGAGTCCAGGCCATGAGGCGGTGCACCGCTCCGGTGCCCACCGCATCCAGGGCCAGCCCCAGCAGGTACTCGCCGCGACGAAAGGCCGCCGTGGACTCGTCCTCCAGCTCAGGCCCCAGGGTGACCACGGCCAGGCTGACCTGCCCCGCTGCCGCCAGGTGTGACGGAACTCCGTCCCGGCTCCAGCGGAGAGGGCTCTCCCCCCTGGACCGGCCCAGGACCACCAGATGGCCTTGCTGTACCGCCAGGGGCCGCGTGGTCCAGACGACCCGCGGCGTCATCTGCTCGGGCGCTCGGTGCAGCGCGGCCTCAACCGCCTGTAGGACCTCATCGGCCACGCCGCCTGCCTGGCGGCGGTCCAACAACCTCAGGACGGCGGCGGCTGACGGCAGTACGCCGGCGGCGTCCACGGTCAGGAGCACGGACCGCACCCCCTCTGCTGTGAGGCCAGGCCGGACAAAGAAAAAACCCCTTCCGTTGAAGAGGTCCAGGACGCGCGTCCTCGTCTCATCTGCTGGAATTGGCACCGTACCGCGGAAGGTGCGGCCGGTTGTCGAGGCGTCATCGGGCCAGTCCCTCGTCCTCTCTAGATGAGCCATGCAGTTGTTGAGGCTAGAGCCAGTGTAGCATCCACCGCCGGAAATTGTCAACGAACCCCGCCGGCGCCGTTCCGGACGCGCGCCCCGGCCAGGTTTGGCCCCTTGGCCTTACTTCTGCGCGCCCTCCGCGGCGGGGCCGATGGCAAAGAGAAGCTGGGCCTCGGCCGCCAGCTGCTCGCCGACCCAGGCCTTGCCTGAGCCCTTGCCCAGGGTGCCGCGGATGCGGTCCAGGGTGACCTCCATGCGAAGCTGATCGCCCGGCACCACCTGCCGCCGGAAGCGGGCGCCGTCGATGCCGGCGAAGAGGGCAATGCGGCCGCGGTACTCCTCCAGCGAAAGGAGCGCCACAGCCCCGACCTGGGCCATAGCCTCCACGATGAGAACGCCCGGCATGACGGGAAAACCGGGGAAATGCCCGGCAAAGAAGGGCTCGTTGACCGTCACGCTCTTCAGGCCTACGGCCCGCTTGCCCGGGTCCAGTTCCAGCACCTGGTCGACCAGCAGGAACGGCGGCCGGTGGGGTAGGATGCCCATGATTTCCTGAGTGTTCATACGTCCCTCCCACGGGGCGGGGAGGCGTTCACCCCGCCCAGTTGCCGGTACAGCATCTCGGCCAGGCCAATGCCGCCTGAGCCGCTCATGGCGCTGGCGAATTGCTCGTCCTGCCAGCCCTCGTAGACCTCCCGGTCAAAGGAGCGCTTCTCCCCCGAGAGGGCGGCCGCTCCCGCCCGGGCTTCCTTCAGCAGTTGCTGCAGGAAAAGGGCCTCAAACTGCTGGCAGGTGTCCTTCAGCCTGGCCGCCTCGGCCGGGTCCATGCCGGCGGCGGGGCGGGGTGCGGCAGCAGAGGTTGGACCGACCGCGGACCGGGAAGCGGCGGCGGCAAGGGCGGACCGGGCGGCGCCCAGTGGGTCAAGGCTCACGTGCTACCCCTCCCTAGCGTCGCAGGCCGTTGGCGATGCCCAGCATCTCGTCGGAGCTCTGTACCGCCTTGGAGTTGATCTCGTAGGCGCGCTGAGCCACGATGAGGTTGACCATCTCCTCGACCACCTGCACGTTGGACGTCTCCAGGGCCGACTGCGCCAGGCTGCCGAACTGGGCGCTGCCGGGCTTGCCCGTCTGGGCCTGGCCGGAGGCGGCGGTCTCCTGGTAGAGGTTCTGGCCCACGGCCATCAGGCCGGCGGGATTGGAGAACCGGGCCAGGCCGATCTGCGAGGCCTGCTGTGTCTGGCCGTTGGTGAAGCTCAGGGTCACCGTGCCGTCGGGGCCGACGCTGAAGCGGTCCACCTTGCCGGCGCTGGCGCCGTCCTGGGTGGCCACGTTGACGTCGGTGGGACTGCTGTTGCTGATCAGTTGGCTGAGGTCAAAGGCCACCGTCTGCGCTGTGGCGCCCGTGTAGGAGGGCGTGTAGGTGACGCTCAGGCTGGCCGTGCCCGTCGGTTTGCCTGTGGTGGGGTCGATGGTCAGCGTGGTCGTGGCCGTGCCGTTGGCTACCGTCCAGGTGTTAGCGGCGGTGTGCGTGAAGGTCAGGTCGATGGACTGGGGGCCGCCCCGGCTGTCCACCACGCCGAATCCCAGGGTGAAGGTCGAGCCCGGGTCAGGCTGGATGGGCGTGTTCGAACTGATGATGCCGCCCAGGGTGACCTTGGTGGTCGCCTTGGCGCCCATGGTCTGGTTCAAGTCGATCTTAATGGGCTGGCCGGCCTCGCTGAGCAGCTTGTAGCCCTCCGGAGTCACCAGGTTTCCGGCGCTGTCTAACTGGAAGTTGCCGGCACGCGTGTAGAACTTGGCGGTGCCGTCCGTGACCAGGAAAAAGCCGTCGCCGCGGATGGCGAAATCGCTGGGGTTGTCCGTGGGCTGCAGGTTGCCCGGCGAAAACTGCCGCAGGGTGGCCACAGGACGAACGCCCAGACCGACGTCCAGCCCCGGCACGGTACGGGCGTTCTGGCCCGTCCCGACTTGCTGCGGGGGCCGGATCACCTGATAGAGCAGGTCCTCGAACTCCACCCGGGACTTCTTGAAGCCCGGGGTATTGACGTTTGCCAGATTGTTGGCGATGGTATCGACGTTCATCTGCTGCGCCAGCATGCCGGACGCAGCCGACCAGAGCGAGCGGATCATCCTTCTCTGCCTCCTTGGCGCGCGGCCTCAGTCGATCGGCCGCGCTGCGAGGCCCCCGCCGCGGCGGTCCAGCCTCGGAATTTCAGTTGTCGGATTGGTTGGGCCTAGGCCTGAAGCTGAAGCAGCTTCTCCAGAGTGGCGTCCTGGGACTGCACCGCCTTGGAGCCCGCCTCGTAGTTCCGCATGACCTCGATCATGTTGACCATTTCCAGCACCGGGTTGACGTTGCTCGATTCCTCATAACCCACCAGCAACCGGGGTGCAGCCACGTCCTGAGCCTGTCCGGATGCGGCCGTCTCCTGGTAGAGTGCGGCGCCCTGTCGCTGCAGGCCCTCCGGGGCGTTGAAGGAGACGACCTGAAGCCGGCCGGCGACGCGGCCGCCCACCACCACCTGGCCGGTCTCGTCCACCCGGACCTCGCCGTTGCCGCTCACCTGAACCGGGTCACCGCCGTCGCCCAGCACCGGGTAGCCGTCCGGAGATAACAGCTGCCCGTTCAGGGGCTGCAGGCTGAGGGTGCGGGTGTAACGCACGCCGTTCGGGGTTTGGACGGCGAAGAACTGGGTCGGCTGCCCGGGCAGGTCGCGGAGGGAGAGGTCGAAGGGGTTGTCCGTCTTCCGCGGGCTTCCCGATGAGAAGTCTGTGACCACCTGGTCCACGTAGGTGCCGGTACCCAAATAGCCGATAGTTGGCGCCACGTAAGGGCCCACGGCTCGGGGGCGGTCGTTCAGGCGGCTGAGCAGCAAGTCGTTGAAGGCGTGCTGCACCACCTCGTCCCGCTTGAAGCCGGCACTGCCCACGTTGGCCAGGTTGTTGCTGACCACGTCCAGGCGCGTGATGTCCGCAATCATGCCGGAGGCGGCCGAGTAAAGGCCTCGTAACATAGTTTCACCTCCTTCCGTACGCCTCATCAGACTCGGAACCAGGCGGCCCAGGGGCCGCCGGGCCTACATCACCTTGCGCAGCACCACCAGGTGGTCCTGCAGGGTCTCGAAGGATTCCAGGGCCTTGCCCGTGCCGAGGGCGACGCAAGACATGGGGTCCTCGGCCAGATGGGCCGGGATGCCCGTCTCTTCCGCGATCAGGCGGTCCAGCCCGCGCAGCATGGCGCCGCCGCCGGTGAGGACCAGGCCGCGGTCCATAATGTCGGCCGCCAGTTCCGGAGGCGTGCGCTCCAGAACAGACTTGATGGCGTCAACGATGGCGGTCACCGGCTCCAGCAGAGCCTCGTGGGTCTCGCGGGCCGTGATGCGCACGTTCTTCGGCAGGCCCGTCACCAGGTCGCGGCCGCGAATCTCCATGGACTCGCTGTCCGACTCGTGCTTCACCGGGTAGGCGGTGCCAATGCCGATCTTCAGCTCTTCGGCGCTGCGCTCTCCGATGAGCAGGTTATATTCCTTCTTGATGTAACGGACGATGGCCTCGTCGAACTTGTCGCCGCCGACTCGCAGCGAGTCGGAGAGCACGACGCCGCCCAGCGACAGAACGGCCAGGTCGGAGGTGCCGCCACCGATGTCCACCACCATGTTCCCGGTGGGCTTGGTGATGTCAAGGCCGGCGCCCAGGGCCGCCGCCAGCGGCTCCTCGATGAGGCTGGCCTTCTTGGCCCCGGCTTCGAGAGCCGCCTCCAGGACGGCGCGGCGCTCGACGGTGGTAACCCCTACGGGGATGCAGATCATGATGTTGGGCTTGGCCAGCAGACGGTTCGGCGCAGCCCGGTGAATGAAGTGCTTGAGCATCGCCTCGGTGACGTCGTAGTCGGCGATGACGCCCTCGCGCAGGGGCCGCGTGGCGACGATGTTCCCAGGCGTCCTGCCCAGCATGCGCTTGGCTTCCTCGCCGATGGCCAGCACCCGGCCGGAGTCCTTCTCCATCGCCACGACGGAGGGCTCGCGCAGCACAATGCCGCGGCCCTTCACGTAAATCAGGATGTTCGCCGTCCCCAGGTCGACCCCGATGTCCCGTGCCACGAACACTGGCCATTCCCCGCTTGTCCAAAGGCTGTGCCAAAAATAAACGCCCGGCATCTCTCCCCCGCTGGGAAAGGATAAACACGCGGGCATTTTCTGGCGAATTATGTAGTTATTTCTACATCAGGGGGGCCGACTCCTGCCTCTCCGGGGGCAGGTTTTGCGGCCTGCGGGGCGGCCTCAGGGGCCGCCGTTCAATGATCCAGGTACTTCTGACGGGTGGCCTGACCCCCCCGGATGTGCCGCTCCGCCTTGTTGAAATCGAGCACGCGCTTGACGCGGGTGGCGAGTTCCGGGTTAATTCTGGGGAGACGCTCCGTCACATCCTTGTGCACGGTGCTCTTGGACACGCCGAAGATCCTGGCGGTGTCACGCACCGTGTCTTTGGTCCTGAATATGTGGTTGGAAACGTCCAGTACGCGCTTCCAGATGTAGTCCTTCACCCGCGCCCGCCCCTTTCGCCACTCGCTTTGGTACATGTATATGAGTGGCGGGGCTGAACATGCTAACCGCCGGCGGGCCGGACAGCGGGCAAAACAAGGCCGGGGGCGAACCCCCGGCCTCTGCTTGTACCTTCTCGGCTGTCGGAGCGGCTGGGCCGGATGAGCCCTAGCGGAGCCCCGGGTCGACCGGCTCGCTCCCGGCCAGGACCTCGTAGTGCAGGTGCGGCGGGTCAGCGCTCTCGGCTGCGGCCGTGGCCCCCGTGGCGCCCAGCACCTCGCCCCGGGTGACCTGCTGTCCCTCCTTCACGGCAACGGTGCCCAGGTTCCCGTACAGGGCCTGTTTCCCATCACTATGCACAATCATGACGGTCAGGCCGGTCTCGTCGTTGGTGCCGGCGAAGATCACCCGGCCGCTTTCAGCCGCCTGCACCCCCTCGCCGGGTCTGGCCTCCAGGTCCACGCCGGTATGGAACCGGTAGTCGCCGAGCGTGGTGGAAAACCCCCACCCGTAGGGCCTGGACACGCGGCCCCGGACCGGCCGCAGCGGCTCCTCAGGCGCCGCCGTCCCGGCAGGAATCGCCGGACCCTGCTGCCTCCCCAGGGCCGAGGTGTCGTCGGGAGCGCCGCCGGGACGGGCCTCGTCCATCGCCTCGGGCGGTCCCGGCGCCGGCTCCGCCTGCCGCGGCAGCAGCCGCTCCATGTAAACCAGCGAGCCCAGCATCAGGGACAGCAAGACAAGGCTGGCCAGGTAAGGCCAGCGTGCCCTGACCCAGCCGCGCCAGGGCGGCATCATCAGCTTGCGGATGTAGGACCAGGGGGAGGGAGCGCGCCTGTCGCTCACGACCATCACCTCTGGCCACCAGTGTTCCCCGAGCGACGGCAGTTCATACCAGCGCTTCCAGAGAACCCCGGCCAGGGCTGTCACGGCCGCTACTCCTGGAAGATGGGCCCAAATTCCACGCCTGTGTAGTAGTGCTTCAGAATGTCGTGGTAATCCCGCCCCGCTTCAGCCAGGTCGTTGGCGCCCCACTGGCTCATGCCGACACCGTGCCCGGAGCCGTTGAAGCTGAACTCCACCTGGTCGCCCTGTACCTTCCAGGTGAACAGCGTGGAGCGGAAGTCGGTCCCCATCAGGCGTCTGAAGTCCGTGCCGGAGAAGACCTTGTCCGCCACCTTGACCTGGGCGGCCCGGCCGGAGGTCGTCTTCGCCGTCACGGCGAGGAGCGCCTGTCCGCTGGAGGCCTTGACGGCCAGGGGGCTGAGTCCCAGACGCTGGGCCAGGTCCGCCAGAGTCACCGTCATGGTGGAGCTGTAGCGCGGGGATGACCGGTCGTCACTGGCTACGGACTTGAGATAGGGGTACTCTCCCGACCAGACGGCCGAGGCGTCCTCCGTGGTCCCGGCGTCGGTGGAGTGGTAGACAGCCTCGATGGGGGCGCCATGGTAGAGGATGATCTCACCGCGACTGGCCTCCACCGCCTGGCGTACCTTATCCCAGAAGGCGCGGGCCTGAGCCGTTCCTTCCTTGGCCTCCAACTGGTCCAGGGTCAGATAGTTCTGATCGGTGGCGGGATCGGCGGACACGTCCGCCTGGGGGTCCTGGTCCGTGCCACGCCCACCGAAACGCCGCATGTGGCGCACGGCGTAGGTCCGTGCGGCCACCGCCTGTGCCTTGAGGGCCTCGGGCTCAAAGCCGGGCGGCATCTCGCCCACGACCACGCCCTGCACGTAAGCCTCCAGGTCCATGTCCACGGAGCGCTTGTCCGACGGCAGCCAGACGCGGATGCTGAGGGTACCGCCGAACCGCTCTGGTGCGCGGGGCGCGGCGGACCAGTTGCAGCCTCGCACCAGCAGGGCGGGCAGGGCCACCAGAATCAGCAGCAGGAAGACGAAGAGCCGGGTGGGAAGAAGCTTCAAGGAGAGGTCCTCCTCCGTTTTCCGCATCTGCGTTATGTCTATGGCGGGAAACGGAGGGATATGCTTGCAAGCTGGGCTATCCGGGGCTGCGCTAGACCCCTACTGGGGCGAACCGACCAGATCCGGCACGGCCGATGGGCTGTGCCACTCTTCCCGCCGCTGGATGTGGGCCCCGAGGGCGCGCAGCTTCCCTTCCAGGTCGACGTAGCCGCGGTCCAGGTGGTGAAGGCCGCCGACCTCCGTGCGGCCCTCCGCCGCCAGCCCGGCCAGCACCAGGGCGGCGCCGGCCCGCAGGTCGGTGGCCGTGACAGAGGCGCTGTACAGGGCCGGCACGCCCCTGACCACGGCGCTGTGGCCCTGGATCTGGATCTGGGCACCCATGCGCTTCAGCTCATCCACGTGCATGAAGCGGTTCTCGAAGACCGTCTCGGTGATGATGCTCGTGCCCTCGGCCAGGGTGCAGAGGGCCATCATCTGGGCCTGCATGTCGGTGGGGAAGCCGGGGTAGGGCAGGGTCTTGATGTCCAGGGAACGCGGCCGGCCCTTGGCCCGGACGCGGACGCCGCCCTCTTCCTCCTCCCAGACCTCGCACCCGGCCTCGCGGAGCTTGGCCATGGTGGGCTTGAGGTGTTCGGGCAGGGCGTTCGTCACCCAGACGTCGCCGCCCGTGATGGCGCCGGCGATGAGGAAGGTCCCGGCCTCGATGCGGTCGGGAATGACGGTGTAGGAAGTACCCTTCAGGCGACGCACCCCGTCCACGCGGATGACCTTGCTGCCGGCGCCATGCACCCGCGCTCCCAGGGCGACGAGGAAGTTGGCCAGGTCCACGACCTCCGGCTCCTCGGCCGCGTTCTCAATGAAGGTGGTGCCGGAAGCCAGGACGGCTGCCATGAGGATATTCTCGGTGGCGCCCACGCTGGGGAAATCGAGATAAATGCGGGTCCCAACGAGACCTCGCGCCTGCATGCGGATGCAGCCATGCTGGTGCTCAAGTTTGGCCCCCAGAGCCTCCAGGCCCTTCAGATGCAGGTCGATGGGCCGGCTGCCGATGGCGCAGCCGCCGGGGAGGGCGATTCGGACCTCGCCCAGTCTCGCCAGGAGCGGCCCCAGGATGAGGAAGGAGGCGCGCATGCGCCGGACCAGGTCGTCCGGGGCCGTCGGCTGCAGCCGGGAGGTTCCGGGGTTGATGCGAAGGTTTCCCCCCGGGTCGATCTCCAGATCCAGGCCGATCCCCTGAAGAACCCCGCCGATGGTCAAGACGTCGTCCAGGGCCGGCACGCCCCGCAGGGTGACGGGTTCCTCCGCCAGCAGAGACGCAGCCAAAATGGGGAGCACCGCGTTCTTGGCGCCGTCCACCCGGACCCGGCCGGACAGCCTGTGTCCGCCGTCCACCAGAATCTTCACCTGTGGGGTCCCCCTTTGCGTTTGACAACAAGGGTTTCGAAGGGTTCAGACGCTTTGTGGCCGTTTCAGTACTCGATGTTGATGACCGGCGAGCCCAGCCACAGCACGGTGCGGCCCCGGGTAGCGTCCCAGTGCAGAGCCACCGCCGTATTGACCGGCCGCCCGGCCACCAGCAGCCGCTGTCTGAGGCGGGGCGTGTAGGCGGTCAGGCTGTAGAGGCTGTCGTCGTCCGCTCCCTCCACCAGGCGGGCGTCCAGGCTGTGGAGGACAGAGGCTGCCACGGAACGCCGTGACGACCAGAGCCATCGGCCCTCCCCTGAGAACTGGAGCACCGTGTAGGCACGGACTGCTTCGGCGTCATCGTCCCCTATGGCCCTGACCAGCCGGCTTCGCCATTCCCACCAGCGGGAGGCGGGGGCAGGCAGTTCCATCACCACCGACAGGGCGGCAGGGCTGACCCGGTGCAGGGTCAGGGTCACCGTGCCTCCTTCGTCGGGAAGCCGGAAGGCCCGGCGCTCGCTGCCGGCGCCGGGCGCCAGGGCCGCCGGCGAGGCCGGGTCGGGCAGCAGGCCCAGGTTCTGCACGGCCCTGGACGCCAGGGCGTCCACCTGGTCTGCCGTCGGCAAGGGAGTCCACACCGTCAGGGTCACCTTCTCCAGGCTGGCACCCAGAGACTCCAGGCCGGGCTCGACCTGAAGCAGCGGGTCGGGCATATGGCGCGTGAGCAGATAGGCGACACCAAAGACGGCCAGCCCGGCCGCCGCCAGGGCCAGAAGGCCCGCCAGGGCGTGGTTGGCGCCGTGCTCCCTGGGCGGGCGCTCCTGGCTGGAGACATTGGGGGGTTCGCCGTCAACCGTCACGTCCTGTTTCCCTCCCTGGCCGTTCTGGTTCCAGGGTTGCCACTTTCGCCGGGCCTTAAACAGGTTACGTTCACCGCCGTCTCAAGGCCACTCCCCCAACGGTCGGCAAAAACTTGGAATAGCGCGGTTTTGCCAGAGGTCTCCGCTTGTCCTGCCAATTTACAGAACTCTATAATGGTGGTATTAGCGCATGTTTACCGCGGTGATCGCCAAGGAGGCGTCTTTTTTGTTTGAGCAGGACCTGGGAATCGACCTGGGTACGGCAACCACGCTGGTCTTCGCCCGAGGGAGAGGGGTGGTCTGCAGCGAGCCCTCCGTCATCGCTCTCGAGCAGCCCTCCGGCCGCATCCTGGCCGTGGGTGAAGCAGCCAAGAGGATGATCGGCCGGACGCCGGCCAGCATCGTCGCCGCCACCCCTCTCCGGGGCGGCGTCATCGCCGACTTTGACACGGCCAAGCTGATGCTGCAGCACTTCATCCGGAAGAATCGCCTGCGCCAGTTCCTGGGCCGCACCCGCGTGGTGGTGGGCGTGCCCTCCAGCGTGACGGAAGTGGAGCGCCGAGCCGTCGTGGACGCCGCCCTGCAGGCGGGGTGCAGGGAGGCCTACCTGATCGAGGAGCCCCTGGCCGCCGGCATCGGCGCCGGTCTGCCCGTCGACCAGCCCATCGGCAGCATGGTAGTGGACATCGGCGGCGGCACCACGGACATCGCCATCCTGTCGCTGGGCGGCATCGTCACCAGCCTGTCCATCCGCGTGGCAGGCAACGCCATGGACGAGGCCATCCAGGTCTACCTGCGCAAGCAGCACAACATCCTGGTGGGTGAACGCACCGCCGAGGCGATCAAGATCGCCATCGGTTCCGCCCTCCCCGGGGAGAACCTGAGTACGTCCGTGGCCGGTCTGGACATGTCCACCCGCCTGCCCCGCTGCCTTGAGCTGACGTCCGAGGAGATAGCCCGGGCCATCGCCGAACCCGTCTCCCAGATCACCAGCGCGGCACGCACGGTGATCGAGCGCTGCCCGCCGGAACTCCTGTGCGATATCTACGACCAGGGCGTCACGCTGACCGGCGGCGGCTCGCTGCTCCGCAACATGGCTACCCTGCTGCAGCGCGAGACCGGACTCCCTTCCCGCGTGGCCGACAACCCGGTGGAGTGCGTGGCCGCCGGCACGGGCCGCGCCCTGGACCAGATGAAGATTATGCAGCACCTGGTGAAGCGCGGCACCCGGCGTTAACGCCTGGCGCTCTGCGCCCCCCGTTCGTTCCCGTCGCCGCAAAGTAAAAAGGCCCTGCCCCGGCTGCATGGAAGCACCGGAGCGGGGCCTTTTTGCTACTCGTCCTCGCCTGCCTCGCGCGCCCGGAGCACCCGCTCCAGCACCTCCGCCACACCCTCTTCGTTGTTGGACAGGGTGACGAAGTCGGCGGCGCGCCGGGTCTCTTCCATGGCGTTGGCCACCGCTACGCCGACGCCGGCCCAGGCCAGCAGCTCCACGTCGTTCAGCGCGTCGCCGAAGGCCATCACCTGGTGCTGCGGCACATCCAGGTGGGCGGCCAACCGCCGCGCGCCCCAGGACTTGTCGATGCCCTCCGGGGCGATCTCCAGGTAGTCCGGATGGTAGATGAT
>Ga0209314_10000396_pt1 | contig 19240 bp, 14 predicted proteins | sample I19B2metaG_FD_184146 | JGI IMG/M metagenome (GOLD analysis project Ga0209314, IMG submission 184146) | Lake sediment bacterial and archeal communities from Gulf of Boni, Indonesia to study Microbial Dark Matter (Phase II) - ​I19B2 metaG... | ecosystem: Environmental > Aquatic > Freshwater >... | reverse complement strand
GCGGAGACCTGACATGAACCTTGGTTATCCCAGCCACAATGATTACATCTACCTTCTGCTCATCAATTTCCTCATTCCGGTCAACAATAGTCTCCCCAGTTTGAGGGTTAACCAGCTTACTGGCGGCTAACCGACCGATGATTCGCTCAGCAAATGATGGCAGCATTTCTCCTTTTTGAGGTTCCGATATCCATATTCCATCTATAGTCTCACAATCCTCGTCGAGGATGATAACATCATGAGACGCATCAATAAGGCGCCTGGTGAGGTAGCCGCTCTCGGATGTCCTCAAGGCAGTATCAGCTAATCCCTTGCGAGCACCGTGAGTAGAGATAAAGTACTCCAAGACGCTGAGCCCTTCACGGAAGCTTGACCTGATAGGAAAGTCAATTATTCTACCTGAGGGGTTGGTCATCAGACCCCGAATACCTGCCATCTGTACAATCTGGGAAATATTACCCCTCGCCCCTGATGTTGCCATCATATAGATACCGCCGTAGCGGTCAAGGCTCTCGGAGACAGCATCCGTAATCTTATCGGTAGTTTCCGTCCATAACCTTACGACACCACTATATCTTTCGTCCTCAGTGATTAAGCCGCGATGATACTGGCTGTCAATGAGGGCAGTCTTAGCTTCTGCCTCCTCCAGTAGCTCTGGTTTGCTCTCAGGCACCTTGATATCGCTCATAGCAACGGTGGTTCCTGATTTAGTGGCATAGCGGAAGCCCAGCGCTTTCAAGTTATCCAATACCACCGCCATATCTTCATCACTGAGCAGTTTAGAGCAATCGGTTACTACCTGTTTTAAGCTCGATTTGTCAATTACCTCGTTGTAAAAGCTCAGTTCCGGGGGCAGAACCTCGTTGAAAAGGATACGTCCGACGCTGGTTTTAATTCTTTCGCCACCTTTTTCTTGAGCTCTGACCTCAATCTCAGCTCTGAAGTCAACAGCCCCAAGTTCATAGGCAAGCTTTGCCTCTTCGAAACTGCCGAAGATTGAGCCTTCCCCTTTGGTGCCAGGTCTGATGGTCGTCAGGTAATAGCAACCGAGAACCATATCCTTGGTTGGGGTGACTATTGGCTCACCACAGCTCGGCAGCAGCATATTGTGTATGCTGAGCATCGTCTCTCTGGCCTCTTTAACCGCGGCTTTGGAAAGGGGGATGTGAACCGCCATCTGGTCACCATCAAAATCGGCATTGAAAGCCGTACATACCATCGGATGGAGCTGAATGGCACTACCGTTAATGAGTACCGGCTCGAAGGACTGGATGCTGAGTCGGTGCAGGGTGGGAGCCCGGTTAAGCAATACCGGCCGCTCCTTAACAACCTCCTCAAGTATGTCATACATCTCCGGCTTGGCCCTTTCCACCAGCCGTCGGGCGCTCTTGATATTGTGGGCAAGACCTCGTTCCAACAGTTGGTGCATAACAAAGGGCTTAAATAGCTCGAGAGCTATCCGTCTGGGTAGACCACACTGGTTAATCTTAAGTTCAGGTCCAACAACGATGACCGAGCGCCCGCTATAATCAACCCGCTTACCTAATAGATTCTGGCGGAAACGCCCCTGTTTGCCCCGGAGCATGTCTGAGAGTGACTTCAATTTGTGATTGCCACTGGTTGAGTAGGTTTGTCCCCTTTTACCATTATCAATAAGGGAATCAACCGCTTCCTGGAGCATCCGTTTCTCGTTGCGGATGATAATTTCTGGCGCCCCTGTTTCCATCAAGTGGCGCAATCGGTTGTTACGGTTGATAACTCGCCGATACAGGTCATTAATGCCACTAATAGCAAATTTACCCCCGTCTAGCTGAACCATAGGTCGCAGGTCAGGAGGTAATACCGGCAACACGGTTAAAATCATCCACTCCGGCTTACTGCCGCTGCGACGACATGCCTCTATTACCTGTAGCTGCTTGGAGGCTTTCTTGCGGCGTTGACCCGAATTAGAACGGGTTTCCTGGAGCAATTCGTTACGTAATTCGTTAAGGTTAATCTCCTTGACCAGTTGGTAAATAGCCTCCGCCCCCATCCCAGCCTCAAAAACCGGACCATATTTCTCTTTCAGCTCCTGATACTGACTCTCAGTAAGTAGCCCTCGTAAGCGGATGTCTCTTAGCTGTTCCACCTCGGCAGAAAGTTGCTCCTCAAGCTGCGCTTTTTCTTCCTCCCAACTTTGCCGGAGCTTGTTTTTTTGTCCTGCGGAAGCCTTCTTCATTCCCGCAATTTTAGCTTCCACTGCCTCCTGGCGTTCAGCTATCTCCTGTGAATGCTTCTCACTGAGTTGCTCAATTGCCCGCTCCCGCGCCTCCTCGTCTATGGAAGTGATAATGTAATGGGAAAAGTATAGAACACGCTCCAGATTTCGCGGTGACAGGTCAAGCAGTAATCCCAACCGGCTGGGTATTCCCCTGGCAAACCAGACATGACTCACGGGACAGGCCAGTTCAATGTGTCCCATCCGTTCCCGGCGTACCTTAGACTGGGCTACCTCGACACCACACTTGTCACAAATAACCCCCTTATAGCGTATCCTCTTATACTTACCACAAAAGCATTCGAAGTCTTTAGTTGGCCCAAAGATTCTCTCACAGAAAAGCCCATCCCTCTCTGGTTTCAGGGTGCGGTAATTGATAGTCTCTGGCTTAGTCACCTCACCATAGGACCAGCTCCTTATCTGCTCTGGTGACGCCAAAGAGATACGAACAGCATCAAAATCGTTAACTTCAAGCATCCTTTGCTTCTCCTATCCCGGTTTCAGTCGAGTCTTTGACATCCTCAATCTCTGCCTTTAGTTCGGGTACTTCCTCGCTTTTCTCGGCAGAGCCTGGCTCCTCTCCGCCTTTCTCGGTTTCAGTTGAGCCTTCAACAGCTTTAAGCACTGTTTCCAGCTTGGGCACTTTGGCAGTCTCTCCACTGAAGGCTGGCTTTTCTTCTTCTTCATTAATTACCTCAACCGCCAGCCCTAAACTCTGCAGTTCCTTGACCAAAACCTTGAACGATTCCGGCACACCAGGTTGAAGGATGTCCTCGTTCTTAACTATGGCCTCGTAGGCTTTGGCTCGACCGATAACATCATCCGATTTGATAGTCAGCACCTCTTGGAGATTATGAGCGGCGCCATAGGCTTCCAGTGCCCATACCTCCATTTCCCCAAAGCGCTGACCTCCGAACTGAGCCTTGCCCCCCAGGGGCTGTTGGCTAATCAAGGAGTAAGGTCCGGTAGAACGGGCATGAACCTTATCTTCAACCAGATGGTTTAGCTTCATCATATAGATTTGACCTACGGTTACCGGCTGGTCAAACAGCTCACCAGTACGTCCGTCGCGTAGTATCGCTTTTCCGATAACCGGTGAAGGAACACTCTTTTCTGTGCTGACCCTGGCCACAACTTGCTCCAGTTCCTGCAGGCTCAAGTCTCGACTATCTATACCCAAGTCTTCAAGCCATAGTCGCAGACATACCTCTTTTGCCTCCCCCGGATGGTCATCACTGAACACCTTATCGGCATCATAGCCACGGCTTTGAACCCACGCCTTAGCCTTTTCCAGTTGCAGGGTACCGGTATCGTCATTATCGGGGTTAAGACTAACCGCATCTGCTTTTTGACCTATCCAAGCCCTGGCCAGGACATCCTCAATAGCAACGTCATTGGCACCATCAAAGACAGGGGTAAGCGCTCTGAAACCCAGCATCTTAGCGGCCCAGCCAAGATGAGTTTCCAGAACTTGCCCAATGTTCATACGTGACGGGACACCTACGGGATTGAGGATAATGTCCACCGGCGTGCCGTCAGGAAGGAAAGGCATATCTTCAGCCGGGGCGATGATAGAGATAACTCCCTTATTGCCGTGCCGCCCCGCTAGCTTATCCCCGACAGAGACTCTTCGTTTTTGAGCAACCCAGACCTGCACCAACTCGTTGACTCCAGCAGGCAGGTCATTGCCCGTGAAGAGCCTCACATTAATTACCTTACCCCACTCACCATGAGGTACCCGCAGGGAGGTATCTTTGACCTCACGGGCTTTCTCGCCAAAGATAGCCCGCAAGAGTTTCTCTTCAGCCGATAGCTCGGCCTCCCCCTTCGGCGTAATTTTACCTACCAGGATATCGTCGGGACCTACGCCAGCACCAATCCGAATAATTCCATTTTCATCAAGCTCCCGCAGACTTTCCTCACCTACATTAGGTACATCTCGGGTGATTTCTTCGGGTCCCAGCTTGGTATCCCGGGCTTCTATCTCGTGCTTCTCAATGTGAATAGAGGTGAAAGTATCTTTCTCAACCAGACGACTGCTAACGATAACAGCATCCTCAAAGTTATAGCCTTCCCAGCTCATAAAGGCGCACAGCACATTTTGCCCCAGGGCCAGCTCTCCCTTCTCCATTGACGAGCTATCAACCAGAACCTGCCCCCCCTCCACGCGGTCACCCTTGTTCACTACGGGCCGCTGGTTGGTACAGGTTCCCTGATTAGTGCGCACAAACTTCATTAGTGAATATTCGTCCTTCTCACCATTATCTCGGGTAACGACAATCTGTGAGCCAGTAGACGAAGTCACTATCCCCGAATTGCGAGCAAACAAAACCTGCCCGCTATGCTCGGCGGCTTCCACTTCCATGCCGGTAGCTATCAGGGGTGCCTTAGGGGAAAGTAGTGGCACCGCTTGCCGCTGCATATTGGAGCCCATCAAGGCACGATTAGCATCGTCATGCTCCAGGAAGGGGATTAATGCGGTGGCGACACTAAATATTTGCTTGGGGGAAACATCCATAAACTCAATTTTATCGGGCGTTTCTCGCAAGTAGCGCTCCCCCAGCCTGGCTTCAACCCTGTCCCCGACAAACTGGCTATTTTCATCAAGCGGGGCGTTAGCCTGAGCAATGATATATTTATCCTCCTCGTCGGCTGGGAGGTAAACCACTTCGTCAGAGACAAAAGGCACTACCTTTACCGTTTTGCGAGATAGCTTAGATAGTTTACTAACATGCGCCTTGGTAATGGTAGCTCCGGCTTTCACTATAATCTTACCACCCGAACGCACTGTCTCCCGGGCCGTTCTCCCAATCAGCCGGTCATAATTATCGCTTATCTCTGAGATAACCCTCCGGTATGGTGTCTCAATGAAACCATAGCGGTTGATTCGACCGTAGGTGGCGAGAGAGCCAATAAGGCCGATGTTGGGTCCCTCTGGTGTCTCAATAGGGCAGATTCTGCCGTAGTGGGAAAAGTGGACATCACGAACCTCAAAGCCAGCACGGTCGCGAGATAAGCCCCTTGGCCCCATTGCCGATAGGCGGCGCTTATGCGTTAGCTCAGCCAGGGGATTGGTCTGGTCCATAAACTGTGATAACTGCGAGCTACCGAAGAACTCCCTGATAGCCGCCACTACGGGTCGAATGTTGACCAGCGCGCTGGGAGTAGCTGATTCCGCAGGAATTGTGCTCATACGCTCCTTGGCGACTCGCTCCAAGCGCATCAGGCCAATGCGAAACTGGTTTTGAACCAGTTCACCCACAGTGCGTACTCGCCGATTTCCCAGATGGTCAATATCGTCAGGGGTGTCACTACCGATATTCACCATCATGACATGCCTGACTATCTCGACAATATCTTCCCTGGTTAGAGCTCGCTGGCTTTCTGGAACATTAAGTCCCAACCGCCTGTTAAGCTTATAACGTCCGACATATCCCAGGTCATAATGCAGAGCATCAAAGAACATATTGTCTATCAGTCTTTTGGCATTTTCAATATTGGGTGGGTCTCCGGGACGCAATTTTCTGTAGATACTAATCAGAGCCTCAGACTTATCCCTGACCTGGGGCTCGCGCTCCATAGTTGTCCTTATGAACTGTTGCTCTTGAGAATTATTTCCTTGAGAAAACAAACCCAGCAGTTCCTCATCAGTGCTGTAGCCAATAGCCCGTAACAGCGTTGTTGCTGGAATCTTCCGTTTACCATTTATCTTGACGGAAATTACACCTTGGTTGTTACTTTCAAATTCCAGCCAAGCTCCGTGGTCAGGCACCAGTTTAGCCTGACATAATTTACGGCCACTGGTAGGGTCTTCTTCAGCAAGGAAGTAGACGCCAGGAGAACGGAGCAACTGGCTGACGACTACCCGTTCCGCCCCGCCCGTAATAAAGGTGCCTTTAGTGGTCATCAAGGGGATATCACCAAAAAACAGGTCCTGTTCCTTGATTTCCCCCGTTCCCTTTATCAGCAACCTTGTCCTGATATAAAGGGGGGCTGAATAGGTCAGGTCTCGCTGACTGCACTCCTGCTCAGAGTAGCGAGGCTCTCGAAACTCGTAGCTTATAAAGCTAATCTCCTGTCTGTTGCCGGTGAAGTCCTTGATAGGAGATATCTCCTCCAGCAGTTGTTTTAGCCCTTCTTCCTGAAACCATCGGAACGAGTCCAATTGAACTTGAATCAGATTGGGGACGGCTAATATCTCGGGCAACCTAGCATAAGATTTTCTGGATGAAGGAGAAATTGTGTTTTCCGCAGGTGTTGATGGCACAAAAACCATAGCTATCTCTACTCCTTAAAGCAGAATTACGGGTTTTCGGATTACGGCAACAATAATCCTATACAAAATAGACCACACTCAGGGATTAAAGAGGGGGTTAAAAATAAATGTGGAAATTTTAGAAGGCATAATACCGCAGCATAAGAATAACACTATTCCGGACACTTGTCAAGTACTTTCCCCGCCCCTAACCAAAAATATTTTCTGCCCTCTTTTTATTCCTTAAGTCTTTCCCACAGTTCCTTGACCTTTGCCTTCACTCCATCAATGTCACCGTTATTATTGATTACCACATCGGCATGTTTCACCCGCTCCTCGTTAGATAGCTGGGAGTGGATGCGAGCCCGGGTTCCTTCCTCCTCCAGCCCCCGTTGTTTCTTCACGCGCTTAAGCACCACATCCTCAGAAGCTGTCGTAACCCAGAGTTCGTCCACCAGTGGAGTCCAGCCAGCCTCAATTAAGACGGCGGCTTCAAGCACTACCACCTCCACTCCCTGTCGCCGGTATTCTTCAATTTGGTCTTTCACCATATCATACATTCGCGGGTGCATTATTTTATTCAGCCGCGACAGAGACTCAGGATTATTGAACACAATCTCTCCCAGCTTCCTGCGGTCGATTTCCCCAGTGGGGGTAAGAACCTGTCTCCCGAAGGTAGCTACTACCTCACGCCACGTTTCAGTACCGGGTTTGAATGCCTCATGCCCTACCTCATCAGCATCTATAATCACCGCACCCAGTTCAGCAAGGTACTGCGATACCGTACTCTTGCCCGTGCCGATACCACCAGTAAGACCTATGACTTTTGTCATTTTATCTAATTCCTTTAAATCTCCCTGGCTAAAACCAGTCCCCACACTGATTTAGCGCCGGCGGCTTTCAGCGCCGCAGCGCAGGCATCAAGGGTAGCCCCGGAGGTGGAGACATCATCAATAAGCAGCACCTGCTTATCCCGTAGCCTGTCATCACAACAGGTAAAAGCACCGACGACATTACTCAGTCTTTCTTCCACAGTCGTTGTCCTCGCCTGAGGAGGGGCATGCCGCTGTCGGACGAGGCAATCATCTACCACCGGCAGGCTGATAAGCTTGCCCAGCTCCCTAGCCAGCAGGCGGGATTGATTATAGCCCCGCTCCCTCAGCCGTTTCCGATGTAGCGGCACTGGTACCAGAACATCGCCAGGGACAGGATGAGTTACCAGATAATCCCTCAGTAGCTGAGCCAGGGGTGCGGCCAGAGTTCTAAGGTTTCGGTACTTCAGTTGATGGATAGCCTGGCGCATTACTCCATCAAAGCGGAAGGGAGAGCGAATACCTTCTATCTCGGCTCGCCAGCTAACACAACTTGAACAAAGTATGCCACTGGGTTGAGGTCTACCACACCTGGGACAAAGTGGCGGCATAATTCGAGGTAATAAACTCTGGCATGAAGGGCAAATAAGCTCCCCCTCCTTCCCACAGCCTACACACCTTTGCGGAAACAAAAGATTAAGTGCTATTTCCCCGAGTTTAGCTACCTGAGGAAGCACACTCACCGTCCGTTAGTCTAAATCTTCAGACTGGGCACGAAATATCTTAGCGGGAGCGATTGCTGGTATGCAGTGCTCCACTCATAATGGGTTCATCAATATAGACATCGCCATTCCTGATTTTCAGGTTAAAGCCACAATCAGGATTGGTGCAAACCCATGCTTTGTAAAGAATGCTTGCTCCTTGGCTGCCGAAATCAGACAGGGGTACCAGGTCTCCAGTCTTGCATCTCTGACATTTGGGTAAATTTGCTTGTTCCACTAGGTCCACCTCCCAACCTAATTAGATTTTATACAGTATACACTAACTATTAACGGTTGGCAAGAGGTTTTTTAAGGGTTATAGAAATTATGGGGTTGAGGTTGACAAAAAATTTATCTATAGCCTGACTGAACTAATTCGACTATAAATAGCACCTTCTCTGGTTAATTGACTCCTCATCAGGTTGATGGCTTCTACTTTAATGGTGCCCCCATCAAAACTTGTCCCGGCAATAAGCTGTCCAAATCTCTGTCGCTCCTCCCCAGTTGCCTGGTTGCGAACCCGGGCTAAGGTCAGATGGGGGGTAAATTTTCGTGCTTCCGGAGCAAAGCCAAGGTGCTCCAGAGTAGACTCAAGGCGTTGCTGGAGTTGGCTTAGCTTATCTATCTCCCCGCTTAACCCTACCCAGACTACCTGAACTCGTTTCAGGTTAGGGAAAACGCCCACCCCCTTGACCTCCAGCTGGAAGGGAGGTATTCCTCGGGCAGCCTCTTCTATCGCCCTGGTTATCTCTCCAATGCTATTGCTCGTAATATTGCCCAGGAACTTCAGTGTCAGATGAATACTATTCGGGTCAACCCACTTCACCCAGGACTGCTTGCCTGATTTTAACTGAGCTTCAAGCTGACCAAGCTCCCGCTTTACCGCGTCAGGAAGCTCGATAGCAATAAAAGCGCGAATTTGCTCCATAACTAAATCCTCAGCAACCTCCGGGCATTACCTGACAGGATTAGTCGCTTTGTTTCCTCAGGCAAATCCAGAGACCCAATTTCTCCAAGCAACCGACTCGGGGCAAGCAACGGGTAGTCGCTGCCAAAAAGAACCTTATCCGTCCCAACCAGCTGGATAACCTGACGATACACCTCAGGGCTATAGAGAAAGGGCGAAGCCGCGGTATCAAAAAAGACATTTCTCATCGCCTGTTTTACCTCAGGCATTAAGGCATAAAACGGCAGGCCACCGCCCCAGTGAGCGCAGACTAAAGCCAAATCGGGATAGCGGGTAATAAAGGAGTAAAGCAGTTCCGGGGTAACAGCTCCCTTGCCCGGATAATCATGACCTACCGGCTCAGAGGCATGGGTAAGCAGAATCAGTTTATGCTTATTGAGTACTTCGATAAGAGGTCTCATCACTTCTTCATTCCTAAAATCAAATCGCTGAATGTCCGGTCTTATTTCGCCCACCCCCCTTATCCCCCCTTTAGCACAGCGCTCAATTTCATCTAAGGCAGATTCCAGAGACCGGGGCTGAATGGTACAGAAACCTACCAGACGTTTTGGATACCGGGCGATTGACTCCAGAATATAGTCGTTGGTTTCAACACATAGCTCGTGCCTGGTCCAGCCGATATTGAGCACGACCGAAATATCAACCCCATCTTTGTCCATACCCTGGATGAGTTCATCGGCTGTCGCCAGCTTAGCCTTCTTATCGGAATACAAAACAGCAAAGAGAGGATCTTTATCAATATACTTATCGCGTTCTCTCTTTATTCGGGGTGGGAAGATATGGGTGTGAAAGTCGATAATCATCGTCAGATTATAGCAGAACACTCTTCATCGCTTCAACCTGGCGGATTTGAGGGCAAAATTCACAGCAAAAAAGAGTCCTATGGAGAATATGAGGGTGTTGAAGACTTTTTAAGCCTCTCAGCTGCCGTAGTTAGCCGTAGATAAATATTTATTGAGTTGCGATGAATGTCTACCTGCGCTATGATATATTAGTTAGCAGTCTAAAGGTTGGAGTGCTAAAAATTAACCCCGATGGAATCGGGGTTGATTGAATTTTAGGAAGGAGGGATATAATGGCGGTTAAGCTTGAGCCTTTGGCTGACCGGCTGGTGGTCAGACCTATTGAGAGAGAGGAGGTGACCAGGGGAGGTATTGTTCTGCCCGATACGGCTAAGGAGAAACCCCAGGAGGGGGAGGTTCTGGCCGTTGGGCCCGGCAGATTATCCGAGGACGGGAAACGGATACCAATGGACATCAAAGTAGGGGACATCGTCATTTATGCCAGATACGGAGGCACCGAGATTAAGATTGAGGATGAAGAATTAATAATCTTACGCGAGAGCGATATTCTGGCTAAGAAACCTAAAAAGACCAGTAGAAAGTCAGGCTAGTATAGGGAAGGAGGATAAAAAATGGCTAAACAGATTATATTTGCTGAGGAAGTAAGACATGCCCTAAAGAGAGGGATAGACACCCTGGTGGATGCGGTAAAAGTGACCTTAGGTCCCAAAGGCCACGCTGTGGCGCTGGACAAGAAATGGGGAGCACCATCGGTAATCGATGACGGGGTTACCATCGCCAAGGACATTGAGCTTCCTGACCCATTTGAGAACATGGGAGTGCAGTTAGTTAAGGAAGCCGCGACCAAGACCAATGATGCTTGCGGTGATGGTACCACTACATCAACAGTCCTGGCTGGCGCTATTATTACTGAAGGCTTCAAGAATATCGCTGCCGGGGCCGAGCCTATGGAGCTGAAGAAGGGGATTGCGAAGGCAACCCAAGCCATAGTGGACGAACTCAAACGAGCCTCTACAGAAGTAAAGGGTAAGGAGCAGATTGCTCAGGTAGGCACTATTACTGCTAAGGATACGGAAATTGGAAACCTTATCGCCGAGGTTATGGAGAAGGTAGGCAAGGACGGAGTTATTACGGTTGAGGAATCTAAAGGCATAGCCTATGAAACTGAATATGTAGAGGGAATGAAATTTGACCGTGGCTATATTAGCGCCTACTTCGTCACGAATGCCGAGCGTATGGAAGCACAGTTAGAAGACCCTTACATCCTTTTCACTGACAAAAAAATCTCCGCCATATCTGACCTTTTACCGGCTCTGGAGAAGATACTACAGGTGTCAAAGAACCTGCTTATCATCGCTGAGGATGTGGATGGTGAAGCCTTAGCGACTTTGGTGGTTAACAAGCTACGGGGCACCCTGAATGTTGTCGCCGTTAAAGCCCCCGGGTTTGGTGACCGGCGTAAGGCGATGCTGGAGGATATGGCGATTCTTACCGGCGGCAAGGTGATTTCAGAGGAAGTTGGACGCAAGCTGGACTCAGTTACGGTGGAGGACCTGGGCCGGGCTCGCCGGGTAACCGTGGACAAGGATAATACGACTATCGTCGAAGGCAAAGGCTCTGAGGAGGATATCAAGGCAAGAATCAAGCAGATTAAGGCACAGATAGAGGAAACTACTTCGGATTTTGACCGGGAGAAACTTCAGGAAAGACAGGCAAAGCTGGCCGGAGGCGTAGGAGTAATCAAGGTAGGAGCGGCTACCGAGGTTGAGCTTAAGGAAAGGAAACATCGGGTTGAGGATGCCTTATCAGCTACCCGAGCCGCCGTAGAAGAAGGCATTCTGCCCGGTGGCGGTGTTGCCCTGCTCAATTCTCTGTCGGTGCTGAATAAACTAGAGGTTAGTGGTGATGAAGCCACCGGAGTTAACATTGTCAAGAAAGCTGTCGAGGAACCAATCCGGTGGATTGCCCAAAATGCGGGTAGGGATGGTTCAGTGGTAGTGGATACGGTCAAGAAGAGCAAGACCGGAATTGGTTATGATGCTGAAGCCGATGACTTTGGCGACATGATAAAGAAGGGCATTATTGACCCAACCAAGGTGGTACGGTCAGCCCTCCAAAATGCCGCTAGTATTGCTGAAATGGTTCTGATTACTGAATCGCTGGTTAGCGATATACCAGAAAAGGAGAAGGCGCCGGCAATGCCCGCCGGTGGTGGTATGGACTACGGTATGTAAGGGCATTCGACACTTACTCAAGAGCTTGAAGAAAGCCGTGGTCTAAAGACCACGGCTTTCTTATTCATTTATAGCTTTAGCAGTTCCGCTAGAGGCTCATCCTTGGCAACAGGTCCAACTACTGCCAGACGCAGGTAATCACCTACAATTAGCTCCCGGGCTATCTCCCTCAGTTCATCAACCGTGATGGCATCAATAATAGACACTACCTGGTCAACAGTAAGAATATCGCCAAGGAGAATCTCCTGCCCTCCCGTCCAGCCGGCAACGCTTCGGGTATCCTCCATGCGTAACAGCAGACGCCCCTTAGACAACTCTTTTGCCTTGTATAATTCAGATTCAGGGATTGGTTCCTTGAGAAGAGAAAACTGTTCCAGAATAGCCTTGATGACTACGGGTAGGTTCCTGGGTTCTACCCCGGCATAGACAACAACCGACCCCGAATCAAGGAAATGGTCAACATAGCTATGAATGCTGTAGCAAAGCCCCAGCTTATCCCGGATTTCGGTAAATAACCGACTGCTCATTCCCTCTCCCAGGACAACATTAAGCAGGTCAAGGGTAAAGCGCTTGGGGTGGAAGAGGGATAGCCCGGGTAACGCCAGGCACAGGTGAACTTGCTCGGTATCCCTTCTCTCAACCGTTAGCCGCGGGTTTGGTTGTTCCTTATAAGCTGAGTATTCCGGACGAGGCCCCGGTTTAGTCCAGTTACCGGTAGCTTGACTCACGGCCTCTACTGCTTCCTCGTGCTGAATATTACCGGCAATGGCAACCACAGTACTGCCCGGCAGATACTGTTTTTCAATATAGCCAAGCATCATCTCCCTGGTAACGGCAGCCACTGAATCTTTGGTACCAGCGATATCTCGTCCCAAAGGATGTCCGGGCCACAAAAGCTCATCAATGAGAAGATGAACCTGCTGTGACGGGGAATCCCTGGTCATGTTAATCTCTTCGATGATAACCTGCCGTTCCCGCTCTATATCCTGAGGCTCAAACTTGGAATGGAGTAGTATGTCCATCAGCACATCCAAAGCCAGGGGGAAGTGGGGTTGGGCCACCCTGGACCAGTAGAGGGTTGAGTCCTTGTCGGTGCCTCCGTTAAGCATCCCCCCAACTCCCTCTATTGCTTCTGAGATTTCTTTAGCTGTCGCCCGCTTTGAAGTGCCCTTAAAGAGCAGGTGCTCAATAAAATGGGAGATACCTGCCTGCGCCTCGCTCTCGTATCGGGAGCCAACGCCAATAAAGAAGCAGATGGATACCGAACGGGTATGAGGCATGGTAGTGGTGACGATTCGCAGCCCATTATCTAGAGTCGTCTTCTGATGCAAAAATCCCACCTCTTGAATTGCTTTAAGTATATTCTAACGGCATTCCTGATTTAGGTCAATTTTCGGTAGGGTTGACGAATATCTTTAGATAAGCTAAAGTTAAAATGCCTGAGGAGCCGAAGTGGCGGAATGGCAGACGCGCTACGTTCAGGGCGTAGTGTCCGCAAGGGCATGGGAGTTCAAATCTCCCCTTCGGCACTAGGGAAGAAAAGGCGCCTGTAGCTCAGTCTGGATTAGAGCGCAGCCCTGCGGAGGCTGAAGTCGCGGGTTCGAGTCCCACCAGGCGCGCCATATTAAGTGGGTTTATGTGGGCGGTTAGCTCAGTTGGTCAGAGCACCTGCTTTACACGCAGGGGGTCAGTGGTTCAAATCCTCTACCGCCCACTTTAGCTTCAATTTTAGACCTTGCCCAAGAAAGCACTCACCAAAAGAGCACCTGCCTTGACAAAATTCCCCAAAATTGTCATTGAAGCTAGATTGATTTTCTAACCTTTCATTAGCTATACTTGCTTATTAGTTATAAAGAACTCTAGGTTGGAAAGAGATAATCTATGACGCAGAACTTACCTCGCCTCATTGATTGGGCAATAACGCCGAAATGCAATCTGAGTTGCCGACATTGTCGTGGCATGGCTCAGGGAGAACTATCAACCGCGAAAGCCCAAGACCTCATCGGGGAGATAGCCAAGCTGAAGCCGGGCTGGGTTATTGTCGAAGGCGGAGAACCGTTGCTCAGGGAAGACCTGTTCGAGCTATTAGACCTGATGCAGCAAAAACATCTCGACGCTCATCTGGTTACCAACGGCATGTTGCTCAGCCCCCGAATACTGACGAGCCTTAAATCGCTCGGGATAAAAGTGATGATAAGCATCGATGGTGCTACCGCGGCTACGTACGAGGCAATCAGGTGCGGAGCCAGTTTTGAGGAGGTGGTAAAACAAGCCCGCAACTGCGCCAGAGAAGGGCTTCTGGAAGCCCTCAATTTTACTCTGATGAAAACGAACTATACTGAGATACGTGGTATCTTTGAACTGGCGAAATCAATTGGCATAAAGCAGATAACGATTATTGGATTTAAGCCGTGTCATGGTTACCATGAAGAAGTGCTCAGCCCGGAAGAGTATGTAGAAGCGATTAGGCTGGCTTGCGAGGGGGCGCGGACAACCGGGGTCGGGTTCTTTTTCGATGAACCATTCTTCTGGGCTACGACTAAGGAGAAAGGGTTCACCGTCCAGATGCCGGCATCAAATACTGGTATCTTAGCTTCCTCAACCACAGCCTGCATCTTTGGTGAGTATCTTTTCATCGAACCCAATGGTGATGTGAAACCGTGCAGCTTCGCCCCGATGGTGCTGGGAAATGTCAACGAAAAGCCTCTCAATGTGATATGGCGTGAGGTGCTTGTGTCGCCATTCTTTCAGCAGATTAAAGAGCCGAGAACCAGAACAGGACAGTGCCGAGACTGTCGCTATGTTGTAGACTGCAAGGGATGCCGTTCCAGAACCTTCATGTTAACCGGAGACTGGTTTGCTTCTGACCCCTGCTGCCCCTTGGTTCTAGAGCCGAATAACAAAAAATCAGGAGGGTAAAAATGAGAGCTATCGGTATTGACCCCGGAACGGGGAGTTTCGACTTCTTCGGGATAGAAGGGCAAAAGGTCATTATTGATACTGCGGTGCCAGTGCCAGCCGTAGCTGAGAATGCCATGGTTCTTCTGGATACCATCAGGAGCGTCTTTCCCCTGGATATAATCGTCGGACCATCCGGCTATGGGCTACCGGTGACGCCGATTAAGGATATGGGGGAGAGGGAATTAAACCTGATGGTGCCAGATGACAAGAGTATCCCCTTATACGATGGCATCCGCAACGTTCTTCGACTGATGAAGTCGGAAGGCTTACCGGTCTATTTCACTCCGGGAGTGATTCACCTGCCAACCGTACCATCCTACCGCAAAGCCAACAAGATGGACATGGGCACGGCGGATAAGGTCTGCTGTGTTGCCCTGGCCATTAGAGACCAGGCAGAAAACTATGGCATACCCTATAGCCAAACCTCCTTCATTTTAGCGGAGATTGGCTATGCTTTCAGTGCGGTTATGGCTGTTGATGGTGGCAAGATAGTTGATGGCCTTGGCGGAACCTCAGGTGGTCCCGGGTTCATCACTCTGGGCGGCATGGACTCTGAGCTGGCGGTGCGACTCGGGAGTTTCCCCGGAGTAGTGCTGTTCAGCGGCGGTGCCAAAGATGCCAGCGTTAAGGGCGATTTGACCCCCGAAGAAATGTCCCGAAACCCGGACAAGTTTTCCGCCTCCTGGAATATGATGTTGGAGAGTATAGTGAAGAGCGTTGCTGCGATGACCGTTGCTGTGGAGAAGCCACGGGAGATTCTGCTTTCCGGCCGACTCTCCAGAATCCCGGAAATTGTCGAAGCACTTAAGGCAAGACTCACTAAATTCGGCAAGGTGCGTACGGTGGGAAGAAAGGCAAAAGTAGCCAAGGAAGCCGCTGAAGGCGCGTTCATTATCGGAGAAGGACTAAAGGGAGGCAAATACGAGGGAATTGTTGACGCCCTCCAGCTCAGGCAGGCTAAAGGCTCGATGTTCGATTATATTCTGCTCAAGGGAGCCGAGCCCGTAAAGCCTCAGTCTTAAGGCAAGTATCCAGCAGGATTTGATTCTCTAATAGTGCCCGCACCGGGCATTACTACCATTTCTATATGGGGTTTTTCTACCTTCTTCCAGGTTAAGGGACCGTGCTTGACGCCCTTGGGTATAAAAAGGGCTGAAGTTTTATCAATGATGAGTTTCTCATTACCCACGACAAACTCTATCTCAGCCCCAAGGTATTCCGGGTTCTGAGGGTCGGCTCCAATGTGCAGGACTATTTCATTATAATCATGGGAGTGACTCTGGATATGCGGATTAGGTTCGGGCATCTCGTATATCCAGCCAATTTCGATATATGTGTCACTTCCAGGGACAAGGTCATTACTCAGATAAGTCATTGTTGGATTCTGACGACCCTTGATTATTTTGCCATCTCCCACCTCACGTCGGGGTACCTTAACCAGGTTCTCTTTGTAACTTATCTTTGCCATTTAATGCTCCTCCATATAGAATTTCAATTTAGACCTCAGTCCCGTAATTGTCAACATTGTCAAAGAAGCTCAGCTCTAATCCACTTAGGTTTACAATGGTTGACATTTTCGAGTGCCGAGACTATCATCGTAACTACATTGCGCAAGCTCAAATGGGTAAGTAACAAATCGGCTAAAGGGGGTACAAATGATTGAGAAACGGAAGCTGGTAAAAATTGTTGGGGCGGCCAACGTAAGCTATGAACAAGCCACGCTGGACGAATACTCCCGGGATATGAGCTTTGTTAATACCGTGAGGCCAGTCTGTGTGGTAAAGCCCCAAAATGCCGATGACATACAGAAGATTGTGAATCTGGCTAACGAGACTCTAACGCCGCTGGTACCGGTAAGCTCCGGCCCTCCGCACTTCCGGGGTGATACCGTTCCCGGCACCGGTGGGGCAGTTATCGTAGATTTAAGTAAAATGAAAAAGATTATTACAGTTGACCGAGCCCGCCGGGTTACCATGGTTGAGCCGGGGGTAACCTTTGGCGAACTGATACCGGCGGTAAAGAAAGAAGGACTCAGGCTCAACATGCCGTTACTGCCCCGGAAGTCAAAGACTGTCGTCGGCAGTATTCTCGAGAGGGAGCCGGTAATCATGCCCAAGTACCACTGGGATATTTCAGACCCGCTGGCCTGTGTTGAGGTAGTCTTTGGCACCGGCGACATGTTCAGAACCGGGCAGGCAGCCGGGCCGGGGACAATAGAGGAGCAGTGGGCAGCCGGCGGGGCACAAAAAGCGCCGTATGGGCCTGGTCCGACTTCCTGGCACCGGCTTATTCAGGGGGCGCAGGGGACGATGGGCATCGTAACCTGGGCATCAATGAGGTGTGAAATACTCCCCAGCCTTGAAGAGCCTTTCCTGGTCGGTTCCTCAGAGCTTGACAGGCTTTTCGAGCTAACTCACTGGCTCGTAAGGCTGAGACTGGTCAATGAGTGCTTTGTGCTTAATAATACTAATCTGGCAGCGATTATGGCGAAAAAATGGCCTGTTGATTACCGGGATTTGAAGGATGCTTTACCCCCCTGGATGGTTTTCTTCAACGTAGCTGGCTATCATTATTTCCCTGAGGACAGGGTAAGTTACCAGACAAAGAACATCTTGGATATAACCCAGCGGTTGGGGGTGGAACCGGTAAAAGCATTGGGAGGAGTTTCCGCAAGTGAATTATTGAAAGTGGTCCAGCAGCCTTCCGCAGAGCCCTATTGGAAGCTCCGCTATAAAGGGGCCAGCCACGACATATTCTTCTTGACCATCTATGACAAGCTCGAAGGTCTAATCGGGGTTATGAATGACCTGGCCGATAAAGCTGGCTACCCTGCTTCAGACATGGGCGTCTATATCCAGCCGATAGTACAGGGCGTTAGCTGTCATGGTGAGTTTAATCTGTTTTATAATCCCAAGAACTCGAGCGAGCTAGAGCGAGTCAAGGAGCTATCTACCTTAGCCATCAAGAACTTAATGGCTAAGGGTGCGTTCTTCTCAAGGCCTTACGGTGAAAATGCCAGGATGATTATCAATAGAGATGCGGCTAGTGTTACTGTTTTAACCAAAGTTAAGAAGATATTTGACCCAAACAATGTTATGAACCCGGGCAAACTGTGCTTTTAAGGCGTACGGAGAGAAGAAACTCATCGGTGAATAAACTTAGGAAGGAGCGAAAAATGGGACTGGAAGAATACCTGGGTGATATGGAGATGTGCTGTCGGTGTTCTGCCTGCAAATTTGTACCCATGCAAAGGGTGAAGGGATTTCAGTACGCCAATGTGTGCCCCAGCATATCGAAATATGATTTCCACTCCTACTCAGGCGGCGGAAGATTAAATATCGGGGCGGCGATGCTGAGGAAGGGAGTTGAATATTCAGATAAGCTTCTCGATATCGTGTATAACTGCCAGATGTGCGGCGCCTGTGATGTATCCTGTAAATATGCTATGGATATGGAAGTACTGGAGCCTATTTATGAATTTCGCATCAGGGCCGTGGAAACAGGGCATACCCACCCCGCTATCGATAAAACTATTAACCGTCTGCGGAAGCAGGGTACCATGGTGCCAGGAGCCAGGGGCAAACGTGGCGACTGGGCGGCTGGCCTGAACCTGAAGGATGCGACCAAAGAGAAAGTAGGTGTTCTCTATCATGTGGGTTGTCTAACCAGTTACGACAAGAATTACCAGAAGCTGGCCAAAGCCACCGCCAAGATATTACAGAAGGCCGGCGTCAACTTCGGTATCGCCGGCGACGCCGAGACCTGTTGCGGCGGCCGGGCTTATCAGATGGGATATAAAGAGGACTTCCTGAATCAGGCAAAAAAGAACATGAAAATGATAAAAAGAGCGGGCGCGAAAACGCTGGTTACCGGTTGCGCCGACGGCTATCAGGCTTTCAAGGTGCTCTATGACAAATACAACCTCAAAGGTGACCTGGAGGTGCTGCATATCACCGAGTTAATGGCGTGCCTGATTAAACAGGGCAAACTCAAGCTGAATAAGAAAGTGAATTTGAATGTCACCTATCATGACCCGTGCTACCTGGGCAGGCTGGGTGAGCCATGGATACACTGGAAAGGGAAAAGGGTTCCGGGGCACAGGTTTGTTTTCGACCCGCCCAAGACCTATCGCCGGGGTACCAATGGCATTTATGAGCCGCCAAGAGATGTGCTGAACAGCATTCCCGGTG
>Ga0209314_10000394_pt1 | contig 19259 bp, 19 predicted proteins | sample I19B2metaG_FD_184146 | JGI IMG/M metagenome (GOLD analysis project Ga0209314, IMG submission 184146) | Lake sediment bacterial and archeal communities from Gulf of Boni, Indonesia to study Microbial Dark Matter (Phase II) - ​I19B2 metaG... | ecosystem: Environmental > Aquatic > Freshwater >... | reverse complement strand
CCTCCAGGCGCTGCAGCTCCCGGAAGAGGGCGTCGTAGTCGGCGTCGGAGATCTCCGGCCGGTCCTCCTCGTAGTAGAGGCGGTTGTGCCGGGCGATCTCGGCGTAGAGGAAGGCCATGCGTTCGGCTGCGCTGCATCTTTCCATGGGTGCTCCTGGGGGTGGGGTGGAGGGATGATAGCAGAAAACGGAGGATGGCGCTACCGCCCAGGCATGTGGCTCACCGGGGGCGAGAATTATTTGTTGACAACGGATTCTCCGGCAGTTATATCTACAGTATCAAATTATCCCCGCTGATTCCGCTACTTAACATAATCCACCAACCTATCGACAGCAGGAAATCCTAAATACGCACGCCACCCATAGTTAAAGCACGGTGAAACCCTTCCGGGAGAAGTCCCGGGCAATTACCTGTCAATACCCAGTCTGCGCCGGCGCAAAAGACCAATTCGGAGTAACGGATGAACCTACAGGAACTGAAAGGCAAGAAAATCAGCGAGCTCAATGCCCTTGCCAGGGAGCTCAACATCGAGGGTGCCTCGGGGATGCGCAAGCAGGACCTGATCTTCGCCCTGCTCAACGCCCAGACCGAACAGAACGGCATGATCTTCGGTGAAGGGGTTCTGGAGACCCTCCCCGACGGGTTCGGCTTCCTCCGGGCGCCGGACTACAACTACCTGCCGGGGCCGGACGACATCTACGTCTCCCCCAGCCAGATCCGGCGCTTCAATCTGCATACCGGCGACACCGTCTCCGGCCAGATCCGCCCGCCGAAGGAGGGGGAGCGCTACTTCGCCCTCCTCAAGGTGGAGTCGGTGAACTTCGAGCCCCCCGAGGTGGCCAGGGAGAAGATCTTCTTCGACAACCTCACCCCCCTCTACCCTGCAGAAAAGCTGAAGCTGGAGACCGCCCCGGACAACATGCCCATGCGGGTGATGGAGCTGACCTCCCCCATAGGCAAGGGGCAGAGGGGGCTGATCGTCGCCCCGCCGCGCACCGGCAAGACCATGCTCCTGCAGAACATCGCCAACTCCATCGCCACCAACCACCCCGAGGTCTACCTCATCGTCCTCCTCATCGACGAGCGGCCCGAGGAGGTTACGGACATGCAGCGCTCGGTTAATGGCGAGGTGGTCTCCTCCACCTTCGACGAGCCGGCCTCCCGCCACGTGCAGGTGGCCGAGATGGTCATCGAGAAGGCCAAGCGCCTGGTGGAGCACAAGCGTGACGTGGTCATCCTCCTCGACTCCATCACTCGCCTTGCCCGTGCCTACAACACTGTCATCCCGCCGTCGGGCAAGATCCTCTCCGGCGGTGTGGACTCCAACGCCCTGCACAAGCCGAAGCGATTCTTCGGCGCTGCCCGCAATATCGAGGAGGGTGGCTCCCTGACCATCATCGCCACCGCCCTGGTCGACACGGGGAGCAAGATGGACGAGGTTATCTTCGAGGAGTTCAAGGGTACGGGCAACATGGAGCTCCACCTGGACCGCAAGCTGGTGGAGAAGCGGACCTTCCCGGCCATCGACATCAACAAGTCGGGCACCCGCAAGGAGGAGTTGCTGGTGGAGAAGAACAATCTAAACCGCACCTGGATCCTGCGCAAGGTGCTCCACCCCATGAACGTGGTGGACAGCATGGAGTTCCTCCTGGACAAGCTTTCCGAGTCCAAGACCAACCAGGACTTCCTCGACGCCATGAGCAAGTAGCCCTTTTCCCTGAAAAAACTGCTTGATATATTCATTCGATGGTGCTAGTTTTTAACACTTGCGCTGCTGACAAACACCGGACATATGCCGCTAAAGTTATAGGAGGTTTGAAACATGAAAGAAGGAATCCACCCCAAGTACAACGATATTACGGTCAAATGCCTCTGTGGCAACACCTTTGAAACCCGCTCCACCAAGACCGAGATCAACACCGAGATCTGCTCCGCCTGCCACCCCTTCTTCACCGGCAAGCAGAAGCTGATCGATACCGCTGGCCGCGTCGAGAGGTTCAAGAAGCGTTACGGCATGTAACAGCGCTTCAGAGCGATGTGCAAGGGGGGATTTTGTCAGCAGACGGAATCCCCTTCTTCTGTTTTCTGGCACTGATTTTTTTCGCCTGGCAATGAATATCATCCAGTGGGAGATCATGTGAAAGTTACCCTGCTACAGCATACACCCGATCCGGAAAAGACCGTTGCCCTGGCCGCCCGCCTCTGCTACTCGGCCGCGGCCATCGGCGACCTGCAGGAGAAGCTCTCCTCCAGTGATGTCGCCGCCTTCCTGGAGAAGATCATGTCCCTTGGGCACCAGTCGGTGCTGGAGCATGTCTCCTTCACCTTCGGCATAGAGGGGATCTCCAGGGCCTGTTCCCACCAGTTGGTTCGCCACCGCATGGCATCCTACTCCCAGCAGTCCCAGCGCTACGTGACCTTCAAGGGGGACGGCTTCCCCCTGGTGGTGCCCGACTCCATTGCCGCCGACCCGAAGCTGGAGGCGGTCTTCGCCAGGACCATGGCCGCCTGCAGCGAAGCCTACCGGGAGCTGGTGCAAGCCGGCGTGCCGGCGGAGGATGCCCGCTTCGTCCTCCCCAACGCCGCAGAGACCAAGATCATCGTCACCATGAACGCCAGGGAGCTGCTCCACTTCTTCGAACTGCGCTGCTGCGAGCGGGCCCAGTGGGAGATCCGTGACATGGCGGTGGAGATGCTGAAGGTGGTCAAGCCCCTGGCGCCGGTGATCTTCGCAGGAGCCGGCCCCGGCTGCGTCGGAGAGGGGTGTCCGGAGGGGAAGATGACCTGCGGCAGGGCTAAGGAAGTCCGGGAAAAGTTTAAAAGCATATAAATCCATCTGGAGCGCGGATTTTGGTCAAGGTCAGGGCGCTCCCCGCAGCCCAACGCCGAGATTGGCCAAAAGTCGCGCTCCCGGAGAGCATATGGAAAAGATAAACGTCGGCGGGCAAGCCGTCATCGAAGGGGTTATGATGCGCGCCCCCAGGGCCATGGCCATAGCGGTCAGGCGCCCAACGGGGGAGATAGTGGTGAAGCGGGAGGAGATGGTCCCCCTCTCAGAGCGGTTCCCGGTGGTGAAGCTCCCCATCATCCGCGGGGCGGTGGCCCTGTTCCACTCCCTGATGATGGGGATGAGCGCCCTCAACTTCTCCGCCAACGAGGCGATGGTTGAGGAGGGGGAGGAGAAGAAGGAGCTCTCCCCCTGGGCAATGGCCGGCACCATGGCATTCGCCTTCGGCTTCGGCATCCTCCTCTTCTTCATCATGCCCCTCTACCTAACCAAGCTGCTGGTGCCGGTGATCGGCGACTCCAACATCGTCTTCAATCTGGTGGACGGAGTCATCAGGGTGGTGGTCTTCCTCCTCTACATCTGGATAATCTCCCGCATGGAGGACATCCAGCGGGTCTTCCAGTACCACGGTGCGGAGCACAAGTCGATCTTCGCCTTCGAGGCAGGGGACGAGCTGACAGTGGAGAATGTGCGCCGCTACAGCTCCCTCCACCCCCGCTGCGGCACCAGCTTCCTCCTCATCGTCATGGTTGTGAGCATCGTCATCTTCTCCCTCATCCCCAAGCTCTGGCCCTTCTACATGAAGGCCGGCGCAAGGGTGGTTTTTCTCCCCCTCATCGCCGGGGTCTCCTACGAGTTCCTCAAGTGGAGCGCCAAGAACGACGACTCACCCCTGGTGAAGATGATCATAGCCCCGGGCCTGGCCCTGCAGCGGCTCACCACCAGGGAGCCGGACGACAGCCAGCTGGAGGTGGCGATCCGCTCGCTGCAGGAGGCGCTGGAGGTTAATGACGGCTTCAAGGACGACAGGCTGGTCATATAGGAAACGGCCACTTTTGACTCGGCCTAGAGGCCTCGCCCTTCGGGCAGCCTTCGCTGTCCAATTCGTTGCACGAATTGTCCGCCCTGGCGGCGTAAGTCTTCACGATCGCTTGTGCGACGTAGCGCTGTTTATGCCCTATGGGTACTACGTCTCCGCGCAATCGTTCGACAGCCTTGCCAGAACGAAAAATTGACCGTTTCTGGTGAATCATGTTTATTGAAGCTCCTGGATCAGGGAGTGTTATGAAGGAAAAAGAATAAATGCTCGATAAGATTGAAGAACTAGAAAGGCGCTTCCAGGAGCTGGAGGCCCTTTTGTCAGACCCGGCAGTCATTGCCAACCAGCCGGAGTTCCGCAAACTCTCCCGGGAGCATGCCGACCTCTCCCCCCTGGTGGATGCCTATCGACGCTACCGCAGGGTGGAGGAGGAGATCGAGGCCAACAGGGAGCTCCTCGCCGACCCGGAGATGAAGGAGATGGCCGAGGAGGAGCTGGTCGCACTCGAAGAGGAGATGGAGCGCCTTGACGGGGAGATCAAGATACTCCTCCTCCCCAAGGACCCCAACGACAGCCGCAACGTCATCCTGGAAATCCGCGCCGGTACCGGCGGGGACGAGTCGGCCCTGTTCGCCGGCGACCTGTTCCGCATGTACTCCCGCTTCGCCGAGAAGAACCGCTGGCGGGTGGAGATGATCTCCGCCAACGAGTCGGAGCGTGGCGGCTTCAAGGAGGTCATCGCCTCCGTGGAGGGGCAGGATGTGTACGCCAAGCTGAAGTTCGAATCGGGCACCCACCGGGTGCAGCGGGTCCCGGAGACCGAGGCCCAGGGGAGGATCCATACCAGCGCCTGCACCGTGGCGATCCTCCCGGAGGCTGAGGACATCGAGATCGACATCAACCCGGCAGACCTGAAGATCGACGTCTATCGCGCCTCCGGGGCCGGCGGCCAGCACGTCAACAAGACCGAGTCGGCGGTACGCATCACCCACCTCCCCACCGGCATCGTCGTGGAGTGCCAGGACGAGCGGAGCCAGATCAAGAACCGGGCCAAGGCGATGAAGGTTCTGAAGACCCGCATCCTGGACGGGCTGCAGCAGGAGCAGAACGCCAAGATGGCTGCGGACCGGAAGAGCCAGGTGGGGAGCGGCGACCGGAGCGAGCGGATCCGCACCTACAACTTCCCGCAAGGACGGATGACCGACCACCGCATCGGCCTGACCCTCTACAAGCTGGAGATGATCATGCAGGGGGAGATCGGCGAGATTGCCGATGCCCTGAGAACCCATTATCAGATGGAGGCGCTGCAGGAGCAGGCGGGGTAAAGGCAGGAGCGGGGATAAAGGAGCGAGGCACGAGAAAAAGGCGAGTGGAAAGGATAAAGTTTCCGATATGCTCTCCTCGAACCTCGAACCTCGAACCTCGAACCTCGAACCTCGAACCTCGAACCTCGAACCTCGAACCTCGAACCTCGAACCTCGAACGTGTCATGACTGATAAAGAAACCTGGACAACACTGAAGGTCTTGAACTGGACCAAGGGGTACCTGGCGGAGAAGGGAGTGGAGAACGCCCGCCTGGAGGCCGAGTGGATGCTGTGCGAATCCCTGGGGCTGGACCGGGTGGGGCTCTATCTCAACTTCGACAAGCCCCTGAGCGAAGGCGAGCTGGCGACCTTCCGGGCCATGGTCGCCAGGCGGGCCAAACGCGAGCCGCTGCAGTACATCCTGGGGAGCCAGGAGTTCTGCGGCCTGGACTTCGTCGTTTCACCCGATGTCCTCATCCCACGCCACGACACCGAGGTGCTGGTTGCAGAGGCTTTGAAGCGGGTGCCGGCAGACGGGTCGATCCTGGATATCGGCCTGGGGAGCGGCTGCATCGCAGTGGCCCTGGCCAAGGCGCTCCAACGAGGGAGGGTCTGCGGGGTGGAGTGCTCTCCGGCTGCCCTGGCCGTTGCCAGGGAGAACGCGGCCCGTAACGGCGCGGAGCTGGAGTTGGTTGCCGGTTCCCTCTTCGAGCAGCTGGATGGGAGGCGCTTCGACATGATAGTCAGCAACCCCCCCTACATCCCCACTGCTGACCTGTCGGCGCTGGAGCCGGAGGTGCGGGACTTCGAACCGATGGGAGCACTTGACGGCGGTGCGGACGGTCTGGCATTCTACCGATCGATAATCCCGGCTGCCCCGGGCCACCTGAACAGAGGGGGCTGGCTCCTGGTGGAGATCGGTATCGGCCAGGGAGAGGCTGTCAGGGGGCTGTTCGCCGGCTGCGGCTTCACGCAGATATTCACGCAGCAGGACCCCGCCGGCATAGAGCGGGTCGTAGGCGGACAGATTCACTAGGGGGACACCCCCCGGCATCAAACAGAGAGGCATCCAATTGGACAAGTTAATCATCAGGGGGGGCAGAAAGCTCTCCGGCGAAGTTTCCGTCAGCGGCTCGAAAAATGCGGCCCTCCCCATCTTCTGCGCCACTATCCTGGCCCCTGGCCTGCACGAGATCAGCAACGTCCCTTTCCTGAGGGATATCAACACCACCATCAAGGTACTGGAGTCCCTCGGCGCCGTCGTCGAGGGGAACGGCCACGTCGTCAGGATAGATGCCACCAACGTCAACAACGTGGAGGCGACCTACGACCTGGTGAAGACCATGCGCGCCTCGGTGCTGGTGCTGGGGCCGCTCCTTGCCCGCCACGGCCGGGCACGGGTGTCGCTCCCCGGCGGCTGTGCCATCGGCGCCCGCCCCATTGACCAGCACCTGAAAGGGCTGAAGGCCCTGGGGGCGGAGATCAACCTGACCCACGGCTACGTGGAGGCCAAGGCCAGGCAGCTGAAGGGGGCGAGGATCAACTTCGACATGCCGACAGTCGGCGGCACGGAGCACCTGATGATGGCCGCCTCCCTGGCCAAGGGGGAGACGGTGCTGGAGAACGCCGCCCGTGAGCCGGAGATCGTCGACCTGGCAAGCATGCTGATCCAGATGGGGGCGCGCATCGAGGGGGCCGGCACGGACACCATCCGGATTCAGGGGGTGAGCGAGCTCTCTCCGGTCAGCTACCGGGTGATGCCGGACCGGATCGAGGCCGGCACCTTCATGATCGCCGCTGCCATTACCGCCGGCGACATCCGCATCGCCAACATGCAGCTGGAGCACCTGGACGCCCTGGTCTTCAAGCTCCAGGACGCCGGGGTGGATATCATCAACAAGGAGGGCGTCGTCAGGGTCAAGGGGCCGAAGAAGATCAGGAGCATGAACATCAAGACCCGACCCTACCCAGGCTTCCCCACCGACATGCAGGCCCAGTTCATGGCCCTGATGACCGTGGCCGACGGCGCCAGCGTCATTGCCGAGAACATCTTCGAGAACCGCTTCATGCACGTCTCCGAGCTGCTCCGCTTCGGCGCGGACATAACCGTCGAAGGGAACAGCGCCACCGTCAAAGGGGTGAAGAAGCTCTCCGGCGCGCCGGTGATGGCCACGGATCTGCGGGCCTCCGCCTGCCTGATCCTTGCAGGGCTGGCCGCCGAAGGGGAGACCGAGGTGTCGCGCATCTACCACCTGGATCGGGGATACGAGTCGATCGAGAAGAAGCTTGCCGGACTCGGGGCGGATATCGTCCGGGTGAAAGAATAAACTACTGGCTTAAGGCGTAAGGCTATAGGCTAAGGGTAAATCGACACCCCCTTAGCCCTTAGCCCTTAGCCCTTAGCCAGGTTCCAAGGGAACCAACGTGAGCGATTTCATTACGATAGCAATCCCGAAAGGGCGGATCCTGGAAGAGTCGGTGGAGCTGTTCGCCAAGATCGGCATCGACTGCCGGGAACTTCTCGGCAAGTCCCGCAAGCTGATCTTCGAGAACGAGGCCCAGCGGATGCGCTACATGATCGTCCGGGCGACGGACGTCCCCACCTACGTGGAGTACGGTGCTGCAGACCTGGGGATCGTCGGCAAGGACACCCTCATGGAGCAGGGGAAGAACCTCTACGAGCCACTGGACCTGAAGTTCGGCTACTGCCGGATGATGGTGGCCGAGCCGGCCGGACTGGCGGACCAGGATGATCCCTCCCGCTGGTCCAACATCAGGATCGCCACCAAGTACCCGAACGTGACGGAGAAGTATTTCGCCGCCAAGGGGGTGCAGGTGGAGATCATCAAGCTTTACGGCTCCATCGAACTGGCGCCGCTTGTCGGGCTCTCCCAGCGGATCGTCGACCTGGTCTCCACCGGCGAGACCCTGAAGCAGAACGGCCTGGTGGAGGTGGAGACCATCGCCGAGATCACAACCCGCCTGATCGTCAACCGGGCTAGCCTGAAGACCAAGCACAAGAGGATCAGCGAGATTATAGAAGGGCTGGAGAAGCAGATATGAAATTCCTGCATATTCATGATGCCGATTTCGATTCCCAGTTTGACTCCATCCTCTCCCGCAGCGAGGAGACCGGGCGGGAAGTGGAGCAGGTCGTCCTGGAGATCATCTCTGCCGTGCGGCAGGGGGGTGACGGGGCGGTGCTGGAGTACACCAACCGCTTCGACAGGCTGGAGGCAAAGTCGCTGGCGGCCCTGGAGGTTACTGGTGAGGAGATCGAAGAGGCCTTCGCCAGGGTCGGGGACGAGGATCTGGCCGCCCTGAAGCTGGCCGTCGAGAGGGTGGCCCGCTTCCACGAGAAGCAGAAGGCCCAGACCTGGCTATCCACCGAAGAGACGGACATCATGCTCGGCCAGATGGTGACTCCGCTGCAGCGGGTGGGGATCTACGTCCCCGGCGGCAAGGCCAGCTACCCATCCAGCGTCATCATGAACGCGGTGCCGGCAAAGGTGGCAGGCGTGCCGGAGGTGATCATGGTGGCCCCCACCCCCGGCGGGGAGATCAACCCCCACGTGCTGGTGGCGGCCCGCCTCTCAGGGGTCGACCGGATCTTCCGCATCGGCGGCGCCCAGGCGGTGGCCGCCCTGGCATACGGCACGGAAACGATCCCACGGGTGGACAAGATCACAGGCCCGGGTAACATCTATGTCGCCACGGCCAAGAAGCTGGTGTTCGGCCAGGTGGGGATCGACATGATCGCCGGCCCCTCGGAGATCCTGGTGGTGAGCGACGGCAGCGGCTCTCCGGCCCACATCGCCGCAGACCTCCTCTCCCAGGCGGAGCACGACGAGCTCGCCTCCTCCATCCTCATCACCACCGACCGCTCCTTCGGTGAGGCGGTGGCAGGGGAGGTGGAGAGGCAGCTGAAGGAGCTCTCCCGGGAGAGCATCGCCCGCAGCTCCTGGGAGAGCTACGGGGCAATCATCGTTGCCGCTACCCTGGAGGAGGCGATCGATTTTTCCAACCGGATCGCCCCGGAGCACCTGGAGCTGGCCGTGAACGACCCCTTCGCCATCCTGGCGAAGATAAAGAACGCCGGAGCAATCTTCATGGGGCACTTCACCCCCGAGGCGGCAGGCGACTACCTGGCCGGCCCTAACCACACCCTCCCCACCGGCGGGACGGCCCGCTTCTTCTCCCCTCTCTCCGTGGACGACTTTGTCAAGAAGTCCTCCATCGTCTACTTCAGCCGGGGGGGGCTGGGGCGGCTGGGGAACGACATCGTCCGCATCGCCGGTCTGGAGGGTCTTGAGGCCCATGCCAGGTCGGTCAGCATCCGGCTGGAAGAAAAATAAACATCATAGGACTTATAGGTCCAATAGCTCTTATGGGACCTATAAGAAGCAGGTGGCCCAATGATTCCGTTACGACAAAATATTTCCGCCATGGCAGGCTACGTCCCCGGCTACCAGCCGCCCGACATCGCCTCCTGGATCAAGCTGAACACCAACGAGAACCCCTACCCGCCGTCGCCCAAGGTGGTGGAGGCGGTCATGGCCGAGCTGGGGGGGGAGGGCGCATCCCTTCGCACCTACCCCAGCGCCTCCAGCCAGTCCTTGCGGGAGATCGCCGCTGAGCTGTACGGTTTCGACCCCTCCTGGGTGATCATGGCCAACGGTTCCGACGAGGTGCTGAATAACCTGATCCGCGCCTTTGCCGGCGAGGGTGAGGAGATCGCCTTCGTCCACCCCTCCTACTCCTACTACGCCACCCTGGCAGAGATCCAGGGGGCCAAGGTCAGGACTTTCGGCCTCTCCGACGACCTCTGGATAGAGGGGTTCCCGGAGCGCTACGAAGGGAAGCTGTTCTTCCTCACCACCCCCAACTCACCCCTGGGATTCGCCTTCTCCACAGGCTACATCGAGCGGCTGGCCCAGCGCTGCTCCGGCATGCTGGTGGTTGACGAGGCCTACGCAGATTTTTCCGACACCAATGCCCTGGAGCTGGTGAAGAAGCACGAGAATGTGGTGGTGACCCGGACCCTCTCCAAGAGCTACGCCCTGGCCGGTATGCGCCTCGGTCTGGCCATCGCCCGGCCGGAGGTGATCTCCGCCCTGGACAAGATCCGCGACCACTACAACCTGGACCGGCTTGCCCAGGCGGCCTGCGGGGCGGCATTGCTGGACCAGGAGTATTTCCGGGAGCGGTGCCGCCAGGTGATCGACACCCGGGAATGGTTCACCGCCGAGCTGATGAAGATCGGCTACTCGGTCATCCCATCCAGCGGCAACTTCGTCTTCGCCGCGCCGCCGGACTGCGACGGCAAGCGGGTCTACGACGCCCTGTATGCCCGGAAGATCCTGGTGCGCCACTTCTCCGACCCCCTCCTCAAAGAAGGGCTGCGGATATCCATAGGTGCCCGGGAAGAGATGGAAACAACTCTTACTGCTCTACAAGAAATCGGCTAGGAGGCTACCATGGCCAGAACCGCTTCAATCGAACGAATTACGAAAGAGACCAGCATCAGGCTTGCCATCGACCTGGACGGCAGCGGCCAGGGGAAGATCTGCACCTCGGTGCCGTTCCTCGACCACATGCTCGACCTGTTCGCCCGGCACGGCCTTTTCGACCTGGAGGTCGAGGCCAGGGGGGATATCGACATCGATTTCCACCACACGGTGGAGGACATCGGCATCGTCCTCGGCCAGGCGATCAGGGAGGCCCTAGGGGACAAACAGGGGATCCGCCGCTACGGCCAGGCAAGCGTCCCCATGGACGAGACCCTGGCTTCGGTGGCCACTGACCTCTCCGGCCGCCCCTTCCTGGTATACAACGTCAGCCTCCCCAAGGTGAAGATCGGCGACTTTGATGTGGAGCTTGCCCGGGAGTTCTTCCAGGCCCTGGTGAACAACCTGGGGGCCAACCTGCATATCAACGTCATGTACGGCGACAATGTGCACCACATCCTGGAGGCCTGCTTCAAGGGGGCCGCCCGGGCGCTGGACATGGCCACCCAGTTGGACCCGCGCATCCAGGGGGTCATGTCGACCAAGGGAACCATATGATTGCCATCATCGACTACGGCATGGGGAACCTCCGCTCGGTGCAGAAGGGGTTCGAGAAGGTCGGCTTCGAGGCGGTGGTGACCGACGATCCGAATGTGGTGCTTGAGGCGGAAAAGATCGTCCTCCCCGGTGTCGGCGCCTTCCGCGACTGCATCCGCAACCTTGAGGAGGGTGGTTTCGTAGAGCCGATCCACCGGGTGGTGCGGGAGGGGAGGCCTTTCCTCGGCATCTGTCTCGGCCTGCAGCTCCTCTTCACCGAGAGCGAGGAGTTCGGCCTGCACAAGGGGCTGGATATCATCCCCGGCCGGGTGGTCCGCTTCCCCGAGGGGATGACGGAAAACGGCGAGAAGCTGGCAGTCCCCCACATGGGGTGGAACCAGCTGGCCCTCTGCGGTGATTCCCCACTCTATGCCGGGGTGCCTGACGGGACGAACGTCTATTTTGTCCACTCCTATTATGTGCAGCCCGATGACCCGGCGGTCATCGCCACTACTACCTCCTACGGCATCGATTTCTGTTCGTCGATCCGCAGGGACAACGTCATGGCCACCCAGTTCCACCCGGAGAAATCCCAGGAGATGGGTCTGAAGATACTGAAAAATTTCGGAGAGTTTGCATGATCGTCATTCCGGCTATCGATTTGAAGGAAGGGAAGTGCGTCCGCCTGGAGCAGGGGCTGATGGAGAAGGATACGGTGTTCAACGATGATCCCGGTGCCCAGGCCAGGATCTGGCAGGACCAGGGGGCTGAGCTGCTGCATATCGTCGACCTGGACGGCGCCTTTGCCGGCGAGCCGAAGAATCGCGGGGCCATCGAAAAGATCGTCAAGGCGCTGACCATCCCGACCCAGCTGGGGGGCGGTATCCGCGACATCCCCACAATCGAGGCGTACCTGGAGATGGGGATCGGACGGGTGATCATCGGCACCGCTGCCCAGCGCAACCCGGAGCTGGTGGAAGAGGCGTGCAAGCGGTTCCCGGGGCGGATCGTCGTCGGTATCGACGCCAAGAACGGCATGGTGGCGGTGCAGGGGTGGGCCGAGGTTACCGGCGTGACTGCGACCGAACTGGCCCGGCGGTTCGAGGGGTTCGGCGTATCGGCCATCGTCTACACCGACATCAGCCGTGACGGCATGATGCAGGGGCCGAACATCGAGGCGACCCGGGCGCTGGCCGAGTCGATCAGCATTCCGGTCATCGCCTCCGGCGGGGTATCGAGCCTGAAGGATATCGAAAATCTGCTGGCCGTTGAGAAGAGCGGCGTCACCGGCGTCATCACCGGCAAGGCGATCTACACCGGGGCGCTTGACCTGGCCGAGGCGATTGCTTTGACGAAGGGGGCTTAAAGCCATGCTGACCAAGCGCATCATTCCCTGTCTCGACGTCAAGGGTGGCCGGGTGGTCAAAGGGGTGCAGTTCCTGGAGCTGCGCGATGCCGGCGATCCGGTGGAGATAGCCGAGCTCTACGACCAGCAGGGCGCGGACGAGCTGACCTTTCTGGACATCACCGCTTCAAGCGACGAGCGCGACATCATCATCGACGTGGTGCGCCGCACCGCCGAGAGGGTCTTTATGCCCCTCACCGTCGGCGGGGGGATCCGCACCGTGGACGACATCCGCCGCCTGCTCAACGCCGGGGCGGACAAGACCTCCATCAATACCGCGGCAGTCCATCGCCCCGAGTTCGTCAAGGAGGCGGCGGAGCGCTTCGGCTCCCAGTGCACGGTGGTGGCTATCGACGCCCGCCGGGTGCCGGGGGAGAAACGCTGGGAGGTCTACACCCACGGCGGCCGCAAGCCGACCGGCATCGACGTGGTTGAGTGGGCAATAAAGATGGAAGAGTACGGTTCAGGCGAGATCCTCCTCACCAGCATGGATTGTGACGGCACCAAGGACGGCTATGACCTGGAGTTGACCAGGGCGGTGGTGGACGCTGTCTCCATCCCGGTCATCGCCTCCGGCGGTGTCGGCAACCTGGAGCATATCTACGACGGCTTTGCCAAGGCCGGTGCCAGTGCCTGTCTGGCGGCCTCCATCTTCCACTACAAGGAGTACACCATCGGCGAGGCGAAGGAGTTTCTCCGTGGGAAAGGGGTGGCGGTCAGATGAGCGGGCAAGGCGATATACTCCAGGAAGTCTACCGGGTGATCCTGGAGCGAAAGGCTAATCCGACGGAAAAATCATACACCGCTTCCCTCATGGCCAAGGGGGTGGACAAGGTCCTGAAGAAGCTCGGCGAGGAGGCCACCGAACTGGTTATCGCCGGCAAGGGGGGGAGCAGGGACGAGATGGTCTACGAGACGGCTGACCTCTTCTTCCACACACTGGTGCTCCTCGGCTATCATGACATCCCCCTGGAAGCCGTCTACGACGAGCTGCGCCGTCGCTTCGGCACCTCAGGGATCGAGGAGAAAGAGTCTCGCAACGCCTGATCCGAACGTTTCAGCGGGGCTGTTGATAAATTTATTGACAATATATCTGTCTTTGCATAGTATTATCAACCTTTGCATGGGAAAACCGGCCTACCCTGGGTTGGAAATTTAAATAGGGGGGGGTGAACATGAATGCCGGGAATCAAGGTAAAAGAGACTGAGCCGTTTGAGCTTACGCTGAAGAAATTCAAGAAGCAGTGCGAAAAGGCAGGGATTCTTTCGGACGTCCGCAAGCGCGAGCATTTCGAAAAGCCGAGCATCAAGAAGAAGAAGAAGGCTATTGCCGCTCGCAAGCGCGCGCTGAAGAAGCAGCGCAAGATGATCGACTAGGCAATCCTTTCATGTCTTCTGCTGCCGGCGCTGGCCGGGCATCGCCCGACGTCGATACAGCAGGACAGGATGACCTGGGTGGGGGCAATTCTCGTGATTGCCCCTACTTTTCTTTTCGGCCCAGGCAGATATACAAATGATGTCGAGGGAGCGATGAATCTTGTAGACATTCTGATCTGGCTGGTGCTGCTCGCATTCGTTTTCAAGGGATTCACCAAGGGGCTCATTCGCCAGGTATGTTCCCTGCTCGGCTTTCTCGTCGGCGGCTGGGCTGCCCTGAAATACTACCACCTGCTGGCCGAAGCGAGCCGCCATCTCATCCAGCTGCCGCCCAATGTGGCAACAATCCTCTCCTTCGTCTTCATCTTCCTCGTTGTCGGGCTGATCTTCTATCTCCTCGGCCACCTGTTGACGGTCTTCTTCAACATCATCCTTCTCGGTGGAGTTAACAAGGTCGGCGGTGTGGTCCTCGGTTTCCTCGAGGGGGCCTTCATCATCGCCATGGTGCTCTACTTCTGCGTAACCAGGCCTCTGCCGGAAAAATTCAAGGGGTACCTGCACCGTTCCCCCACGGCTGCAACTTTCATCGCCACCGGCAGGGAGATCGTCTCCGGCTGGGCAGGGGGGGGGGCGGATGAGAAGGAGAGTCCGAAGCCGAAGAAGCCGGCCCCGGCGGCGAAATCGAAGGGGTAGCAGGGATGATGATTGCTGACGATAAGATCGCCGAGGTTCGGGAGAGGGCCGGCATAGTCGAGGTGGTCTCCGACTACATCAGCCTGAAGAAATCCGGGGCCAACTACCTGGGGCTCTGCCCTTTCCACGGGGAGAAGACACCTTCGTTCAACGTCAATCCGGCCAGGGGGATATTCCACTGTTTCGGCTGCGGCGTCGGCGGCAACGCCATAAGCTTCGTCATGAAGATGGAGGGGCTCTCCTTCCCGGAGGCAGTCAAGCTGCTGGCCAAGCGGGTAGGGGTGGTGATCGAGGAGCGACTCCCCACTGCCGCGGAGAAAAGGCGCCTGGATGAGAAGGAGCAGCAGCTGGCGATCGTCGCCCTGGCGGCTGAGTACTACGCCGCTATGCTGCAGCGGGAGCAGGCCGGAGAGCCGGGGCGTAGCTATCTTGCCGGCCGCGGTGTTCCAGGGGAGATAATCTCCCCCTACCGGCTCGGCTATGCCGCGGAGCAGTGGGACGGGCTGGTGAAATATCTGCGCCAGAAGGGGGGCTCCCTGGAGATGGCCGAGCGCCTCGGCCTGATCAAGGCGAAGAGCGGCGGCAGCGGCTACTTCGACCTGTTCCGCAACCGGTTGATATTCACCATAGCCAACGTGCACGGCCAGCCGATAGCCTTCGGCGGGAGAGTACTGGACGACTCGCTCCCAAAATACATCAACTCCCCCGAATCTCCGCTCTACAACAAGAGCGAGACCCTCTTCGGCATCGACCTGGCGCGGCAGGCGATGCGCGAGCAGAAGAGCGTGATCATCGTCGAGGGGTACTTTGATCACCTTGCCCTGTACCGGGCGGGGATCAGGAACGTGGTGGCGACCTGCGGCACGGCCCTGACCAGTGGACACCTGCAGGTGATCAGGCGCTATGCGGAGAGGGTCTACCTGCTCTTCGATGCCGACAGCGCGGGGAGGAAGGCGACCTTCAGGGGGATGGAACTTACCCTTGAGGAGAAGCTCCCCTGCTTCGTGGTTGATATGCCAGCTGGCGATGACCCGGACAGCTTCCTAGCCAGCCACGGGGGAGGCGAATTCGCAGCACTGCTCTCCCAGGCACGTCCGGCGCTGGATTACTACCTGCGTGAGCTCCTTGCCAGCCACGAAACAGGCACGGTTACCGGGAAGAAGGGGGTAATAGACAAGTTTCGTCCCATGGTGGAGAGACTCGGCGATGGGCAGGAGCGCACTCTCTACCTGCGTGAGCTCGAAAGGGTGCTGGACATGGAGCCGGGGAGCCTCGGCGGCAGCGCGCAGCGGCAGAGTTCCAGGCCGGCTGCGGCAGCAGTGGAGAGGCGTGAGGCCGATCCGGCACTCTCGCTCCTGGCCCTCCTGGCACGCTATCCCCAGATAGCGTCCGACTTCCGCGCCGCAGGGATCGAGGCTCTCCTTCCACAGGAGCTTCGGCCCATGGCAGACCGGCTCCTCAGCTCCATGGAGAGCGGCGAAGGGGCGGATTTTGCCTCCCTGCTCGCCCCCCTCGGCGAGAGCGAACTTGGGAGGAGTCTGGCCGGGCTGTTCATGGATGATGCCCACCTGGCCGACTTGGATCCTTTCCGGGCGATGCAGGACTACCGCAAGGCTCTGGAGAAGAGTTCCCTGCAGATGCTGGACGCCAAGAGCCTCCGCCGGGAGCTGCTCAAGCTGGACTCCGACTCCCCCCGCTACTGGGAGATAATGGAAGCACTTAACAACTTGCGAAACAGAAAATCACAATTACTATAAAACTGTGACAATTCAGTCGGATGGGTAATCGCGGCAGGTAGCGCCAGGGGCGTTGCGGATGCCGTCCCTTTCCGGCAGAAGGGGAAGTGAATGGCCAAGAAGAGCATTGAAGAGGTGAAGCAGCTGATCGACATGGGGAAGGAGAAGGGGTTCCTCACCTATGAGGAGGTTAATGATCTCCTCCCTCCGGATATAGTCTCCTCCGAGCAGATCGACGACGTAATGAGCATGTTCGGCGAGATGGAGATAGAGGTTGTCGATTCGGTGCAGAAGGTCAAGATTCCCAAGGTGAAGCTCGATCTGGAGGATGAGGAGGAGATCGAGGGGGAGCAGGAGGAGCAGGAGTTCGAGCCCGGCGCCCTTGGCAGGACCAGCGACCCGGTACGCATGTACCTGCGGGAGATGGGTTCCGTATCTCTCCTGACCCGCGAGGGGGAGGTGGAGATTGCCAAGCGGATTGAGGATGGTGAGAGGGAGGTTGCCGGCGTCATCCTCAACACCCCCATTACCCTGAAGGAGATGGTCTCCCTGGGTGATCGTCTGCGCAAGTTCCAGATCAGCGGCTCCGACATCAGCAAGGAGGTTGAGGAGGAGGAGCTGGAGGACGACGAGGAGGACCACCAGCGTAACCGCCTGCTGGAGATTATGGACGAGATCAGGGAGATCGATGTCCGCATGGATGCCATCCTGGCCGAGGAGGGGTCCGAGGGGGTCACGGAAGAGACCCTGGCCGGGCTTGCCGTGGAGAAGGATGGGCTGAAGTCCCGCCTGGCCGAGCTGGTCAAGGCGCTGCGCCTCAAGGACCGCCACGTGGAGAAGATCTCCCTTCGACTCAAGGAGCTCTCGGCCAAGGTCGACAGGATCATGCGCGAGGTTGCGGAGCTGGAGAAGGAGTTCAAGTGCAAGCCGGAGCTGCTCGTCTCCTACCTGACCGATCCGGGCGCGGCAAGGGGTATAAGCCAGGAGTTCATCGACTCCCTCGGCTTCCCCGAGGAGGAGGCGCAGAAGCTGGAGAAAAGGCTCTCCTCCCTGGAGAAGAAGCTGCACAAGGTCGAGGAGGAGTCGGGCTTCAGGGCGTGCGAACTCTCCAGGGCGCTGCTGGCCGTGGAGCAGGGGGAGAGGAAGGCGAAGCAGGCCAAGTCGGAGCTGGTGGAGGCAAACCTCCGCCTGGTGGTCTCAATTGCCAAGAAGTACACCAACCGGGGGCTGCAGTTCCTCGACCTGATCCAGGAGGGGAACATCGGCCTGATGAAAGCGGTGGACAAGTTCGAATACCAGCGGGGGTACAAGTTCTCCACCTACGCCACCTGGTGGATCCGCCAGGCGATAACCAGGGCGATCGCCGACCAGGCCCGCACTATCAGGATTCCGGTGCACATGATCGAGACGATCAACAAGCTGATCCGCACCAGCCGGCAGCTGGTACAGGAGATCGGCCGGGAGCCTTCGCCCGAGGAGATTGCCGAGCGGATGCAGCTCCCCCTGGACAAGGTGCGCAAGGTGCTGAAGATCGCCAAGGAGCCTATCTCCCTGGAGACCCCCATCGGCGAGGAGGAGGATTCCCACCTCGGCGACTTCATCGAGGACAAGGGGGTAGTCTCCCCCCTTGAGGCGGTGATCAAGGCAAACCTTTCGGAACAGACAGCCAGGGTCCTGGCAACCCTCACCCCCAGGGAGGAGAAGGTCCTGCGCATGCGCTTCGGCATCGGCGAGAAGAGCGACCACACCCTGGAGGAGGTCGGCCAGGATTTCGAGGTCACCCGGGAGCGGATCAGGCAGATAGAGGCCAAGGCGCTGCGCAAGCTGCGCCACCCCAGCCGGGCGAAGAAGCTGAAGAGCTTCGTCGAGTGATTCCAGTCTGGAAAGGGCCGTGGCAGGTAGCTGCCACGGCCCTTTTTTGTCCCCTCCGATCATCCCCCCTAGAACGCTGTTTACATGAAACCAGTTAGTTGCTAAGTTATCCGGCGATGAAAAGGGTCTTCAACATATACCTGGTAACCTTCCTGTCGATAGCCGCTGTGCTCGGTCTCTACCATCGACAGCCGGACCTTCTGGAGAGGTTCGAGGAGAAGACCTACGACCTAAGGGTCAGGTCCCTGCACAGGGGGGCGGGTGACAGCCGCTCCATCGCCATCATCGCCATCGACGACAGGACAATCGCCGAGCTGGGGAGGTTCCCCTTCTCCAGGGAACACTACGCCACCCTGCTGGACGCCACCAGCCGGGCAGGGGCCAGGGCTGTCCTCTTCGACGCCTTCTTCCCCGAGCCCCAGTCCCCCGGTGCCGACGCAGCCTTCGGCGCGGCAATCCGCCGGAGCGGCAACGTCACCCTTGCCTGCGGCATGGAGTTCGCACCGGACGGCAAGGTTTCCAGCATCACCTCCAGCATCCCAACCCTGGTAAAGGGGGCCAGGAGAATCGCCCAGATCAATGTCCTCCCGGACAGCGACGGGGTCATCCGCTGGACGAGGCTGGCCATCTCATACGGGGGGAGATTTTACCCGTCCCTTGGGCTAAGCGGTGCGGCGGAGCTCCTCGGTGTCGGCGAGTTCGAGGTGGGTTCGCGCCATCTGCGTCTCGGCGAGAGGTGGATCCCCACTGACGGGGAGCAGAGGATGCTCATCAACTACAGTGGCCCGCCGGGAAGGTACGACCGCTACTCCTTCGTCGACGTGGTCAGGGGGAGAGTCGGCGCAGAGAGCCTGCGGGGGAGGGTCATCTTCGTGGGGGCAACCGCCTTGGGGATCTACGACATGCGGATCACCCCCTTCTCCAACAACTCCCCGGGGGTGGAGGTGAATGCCAATGTGGCGGAAAACATCGCCAGGGGGAATTTCGTAAGCCGGGGGGGG
>Ga0209314_10000393_pt1 | contig 19267 bp, 15 predicted proteins | sample I19B2metaG_FD_184146 | JGI IMG/M metagenome (GOLD analysis project Ga0209314, IMG submission 184146) | Lake sediment bacterial and archeal communities from Gulf of Boni, Indonesia to study Microbial Dark Matter (Phase II) - ​I19B2 metaG... | ecosystem: Environmental > Aquatic > Freshwater >... | reverse complement strand
GTTTGAGATATACATCAATGCCAGTGCTTGCTCTGATCCCTGAAAATGAGCCTGCCTCCCTGTCTTTCGTAACAACTTTGTTGTTTCCATGTACAGTCTTTCTGGGCTGTGCCTGGCATGTTAAAGTCAGAAAGAGGATTAAGATTAATGCTGTAATTGAGCTGAGTTTTTTCATCTTTTATCTGTTTTTTGCCTTTAAATTCCATGATAAAGACATAATAAAATCAGATATGATGCATTGAGACAGGATTTTTTCCTAATGCCATTTGAATATTTTCAGCCCTGCAGCAAAGAATGTTATACCTGTTATTGAGTGTGTGATGATACCAGGACTGCAACGGCTCATTGATCTTATTTTGTGCCGAAGAGTCGGTCCCCGGCATCTCCCAGACCGGGAACGATGTATCCGTTTTCGTTAAGTTTCTCATCCAGGCCTGCAATATATATCTGTACATCCGGATGATCGGAGGTAATCCGCTTTATCCCTTCCGGTGCTCCGACAATGCAAACCAGCTTAATGCTTTTAGCACCATGATCCTTAAGTACACTTATTGCATCAGATGAACTACCACCTGTAGCCAGCATAGGATCGAGTACCATTACAATTGATTCTGAAATATTTCCCGGAAACTTTGAATAATATTTCATCGGCTTCAGAGTATCATGATCACGGTAGATTCCGATATGACCAATCCTGGCATTTGGTATCAGGGCTGAAATCCCGTCAACCATTCCAAGCCCTGCCCTGAGTACTGGTACAAGTACAATATCGCTAGCTAGCTCCTCTGTATTACAGGGACCGAGAGGTGTTTCGATAAGGATTTTTCTGACAGGAAGATCCCTCGTTATTTCATAAGCCATTAATCCTGCTATTTCCTTGAGAGTTTCACGGAACTCTTTTGTTGCCGTATTTTTTTTTCTGAGGATTGCCAGTTTATGGGTAAGAAGCGGATGTTTCAGAATGTTAAGCATATATATTTCTTTTATCAGGCAGCACGTTTATACCCTGCAAATACCTGGTACTGCTGTTTATTTAGTAAATACAGGTTTATCCTCACATTAATCACATAGAAAATTCTGAATGCAAGGCATTGAATCAAGGATTTCATTTTGATTTCAGGGAGCCATTTTTTGTACATGGCCCAGCCTTTTTTTATACTTTCAGAAATATCCTCATTATTAATTAATTCCAACTGTAGTTTTCTGAATTCCTCATTATACTGATTATGATTCCAGAAATGGAGGGACATGGAATTATTCCATAATTTTATCCTCTTCTTCCTTGGTTTTGTAAGGATATCGGCTATAAGAAACTGTCCCCCGGGTTTAAGCACACGGTGAACCTCTTTGAGAAAAGCAGTTTTATCGGGATAATGAAATGCACTCTCAATATTAAGCAGCACATCCACCGACTCTGAAGGAATATTTTTCATATTCTGGGCATCGTCGACCAGAAATCTGACCATTTCAGCATTCATCCGTTCCTTTTCTCTAATCGCAATTTCAATATTCGCCATGCTCAGATCTATCCCCGTAATTTTTGCAGGATTGAACCTTTGCCAGATATATAACGACTGAACGCCATTACCGCAACCTATCTCCACAACTTCTTTGTTTTCAATAGAATCGAGCAATGAAATACAGTAATCGGTAAGATTAGCCTGAGCTTTGATAAAACTATCGGATTCATTCACAAAAAACGGATAATGAAGCATCGTATATCCATTGTTAAGTCTTTTAAGAGCCATATTAATCGACTCGTAATACTGGTTTTTGGTAAAACCGGTTCCGGATAGTTTAAAGAGCTTTTTAAACAAATTCATAATACTCAGATTATTTAAAGAAAGTTTAACCAGAATCCGGATTTTCCGGATTCCCAAAGTTTAATTCAACCAGGTTTTAACATCATCCTGAGTTGGATTCTGCAATCCGAGTTTGTTTTTTTTGTTATATCCACACAAGTCCTGGTGGAGTTTTGTATGTTTCTCAACCTCCTTCAGTTTCCCGATTGTAGTGAAACCAAGTTTCTTAAGAGGATCAATCCATTCTTTTGGAATACCTTTTTCAATATATTTCTCATCAGCATCAGAAGAAACGGTTTTCTTTTCAGGTTTCATCTGGGGGAAAAGCAGTACATCCTGTATGGATGGCTGGTTGGTCAAAAGCATCGTTAATCTGTCAATACCCATGCCCATCCCTGATGTCGGAGGCATTCCGTATTCCAGCGCTCTGACAAAATCGAGATCTATAAACATTGCTTCGTTATCTCCCTTTTCAGACAACCTGAGCTGATCCTGGAACCTTTCCATCTGATCGAGAGGATCATTGAGCTCAGAGTATGCATTAGCTATCTCTTTCCCATTAATCAGCAGTTCGAACCTTTCTGTTACACCAGGTTTACTTCTGTGCATCTTTGTAAGCGGCGAAGTTTCAACAGGATAGTCAATAATGAAAGTAGGTTGTATATAATGATGTTCGCACTTCTCTCCAAACAGCTGGTCGATAAGCTTTCCTGTTCCCATTTCGGGGGAGTTGGGAACATCCAACTTATCACATACTTTCCGCAACTCATCCTCACTCATTCCTGTGATATCAATACCTGTATGCTCTTTAATTGCATCAGTCATACTGATCCTATTGTAAGGTGGATTAAGATTGATCTTTTTGTCACCATAAACGATATCAGTAGTACCGTGGAGGTCCATTGCTGCCTTTCTGATTATCTCTTCTGTGAAACTCATCATCCAGTTATAATCCTTATAAGCTACATAAATCTCCATTACAGTGAATTCAGGATTATGGGTTCTGTCCATTCCTTCATTACGGAAATCCTTGGCAAATTCATAAACACCTTCAAATCCTCCCACAATCAGCCGTTTCAGGTACAACTCATTGGCAATCCTCAGGTACAATGGGATATCGAGTGTATTGTGATGTGTAATAAATGGTCTTGCTGCAGCTCCTCCGGGTATTGGCTGAAGGATCGGAGTTTCAACTTCAAGATACCCATGCGAATTGAAAAGTTCGCGCATTGATTGTATAATCTGTGTCCTCTTTCTGAAAACGTCTCTTACTCCTGGATTTACAATAAGGTCGACATATCTCTGGCGATACCTCATTTCGGGATCAGTAACAACATCAAAGAATATTCCGTCTTTTTCCTTTACAACGGGAAGAGGTCGTACTGATTTACACAAGAGGGTAAACTCATTTACATGGACAGTTATTTCACCCATCTGGGTTTTAAATACCTTTCCCTTTACACCAATAATATCTCCAATATCAAGATGATGCCTGAAAACCGTGTTATACATGGTTTTATCTTCTCCGGGGCATATATCGTCACGACGAACATAAATCTGAATTCTTCCTGATGAGTCCATTATTTCTGCAAAGGAAGCATTCCCCATAATACGGCGGCTCATGATACGGCCTGCAAGTACCACTTCCTGGAAATTATTCAGTACCGGATCATATTCGTCAAGTATCTTCTGTGCAAAAATGTTTGTCTTATATTCAGCAGCAGGATAAGGATCAATACCTATTTTCCTGAGTTCAGCCAGCGAATTTCTTCTTATCTGCTCCTGTTCACTTAAATGCAAATTGCTCATTGTATTCAAAAATTTCTGCAAAGATAGAAAAATGGTTGACAACAGATCATCCTGAGGAAGGAGGGATCATATTTATGGCGCTGGTGGGGCAGATAACAGCACATGCACCACAACCCACACATTTTTCATGAACTATAACAGGAGTCATCAGCAATGACCCTGAAGACGGGACAATCATAACCGCATCGTACCGGCATGCTGAACGGCATCGGTCACACTCTTTGTTCCGTGACAGCAGACAATCTGTAAAATTAACTTCTGCAGAACCCATGAAGATACGATTTTTTGCACTGGTACTGAACAGAGTAATACTACCTGTCGGACAAACAGTGCTGCACAGATTACATGTTTCAAGGCAGTATCCGTTAACAAAAGTCACCTCAGGTGTCATCCATGAAATCAGGTCTCCGTAATCTGTATGATGGGTAATGATCTTCGTGGGACAAGACTTAATGCAGTTGCCGCACCTGATGCATAATGTATTGAATGATGAAGGTTTCAGTGAGGCCGGAGGACGGAAATAATCAGTTCGTGACGGTTTATACAGTTTGTTGATTGTAATACCGGAGATAATGCCAATGCCTGATGCAATAAAATATCTTCTGGCCGGAGAGTATGGATCACTAACGGGAGGCATCCTGTGTATTAACCTATCTGTCCGTCTTCTTATATCTGTAAGTATGTCCTGCATTCCGCCTAGAGGACATAACCTGCTGCACCAGATATCCGGAAGCAGATAATTGACAGCCAGTAAAACCGCTAATCCGCTGAATGAAATCACTGTGACGAATGACAGTTCATCTGATAAGATTGCAAAGGTTCCATGAAATATAGCCAGGGGATCGAGGAGAATGAGCAGTGGAATTCCGGCAAATGCAGCAGACAGTGATATTATTGCCAGCAATGGCCCGACAGAAGGCATCTTTTTATGAAATGAAATCCTGTTCCTGTTAAAACCGGAAATTTTATCACAGCAGAGCCCAACAGGGCACATATAACGGCAGAAAAAGCGGTTCTTAAAGATTGACACAATAAGCACCGTAATTCCCAGCAGATTAAGAAGGACAAAAGATTTAAGAATTATAATTGAGTTGAGCATTATGAAAGGACTTGACCATACAAAAATGCCGGACATCCCTTCCAAACCCAGTGGCAGTGCCAGAGTTAATGCCGCAACAAATAACGCAATGCGTACAGTTTCAGATTTTAATGAAATTTTCATCCGAGCCAGGCACCCTGACTGATAAGCAGTTCTTTTAACTTAACGGTGTCAATATCCCTCACCTTTTCATTATTTTTTGCAGCAAGTGCAGCAGCTGCACCTGCTCCGTGACCTGTTACCAGACATGTTCCGATAATGCGGGTATCTTCAACAAGCTCCCTTTCGAAGCAGAAGCAACGACCGGCAACCAGAAGATTATCAGTTTTCTTTGGCAGAAGTGAACGGTACGGAATCTGCCAGAGAGGTCTTTTTTCTGCTTCTACAGCTTTACCTTTGAATAACATAGTAGTCCAGGCTCCGCTGATGCCGATTGCATCCCTGAAGTTTTTATAAGTCATTGAATCCTCAAGAGTAAGCTTGTATTCACCGTCAAGGATCCTGGACATTCTTACCCCAAGCTGAGATGCTGTATCAAGGAGGAAGACCTCTTCGTAGCCCGGAGTGTTTTTAATTCTCTGGACACTTTCCCATATTTCCTTACGGTATCTTATCTGCAGTTTTGAGAGAGTAATTATGTCGGTCCCGTCCTGATCATTTTCGCCATGCATATTTACCCAGTTTACACCTGGTATCGGAGTTTCACCTCCCAGTTCAGGTTTTGGATCCTTTATTATACCTGGTTTGATGTGGTCTATATTGCCCAGCCGGTGAACCAGTCCGATAAAGTAATTCATTTTATCATAATTTTCACCTGCCATGTGGAAGATATCTCCGTCACCTGTACAGTCAATCACAACTTTTGCAAGAATCGCCATTCTTCCTGATTTGTTTTCCAGGATGACACCTTTGATAACATTTCCATCCATTATCACATTGGAAGCCCAGGTGTGATAGACCATTTTAACGCCGGCTTCCACGATCATTTCATCCAGTACATATTTTCCTGCCTCAGGGTCGATTACAGGATTAATTTCATATATCGACATTCCAAGTTTTTTAAGCCGGTCGGACATCTCACCACCGATGCCAAAAATCACCTGACGTCTCCGGTTATTTTTATCAACTGCATGGGTCGAGAGCAGGGGAAGAACAAGTCCTCCGGTCCACAGGCCTCCAAGGTGGTTATACCGTTCCACCAGGTATGTTTCTGCACCGGCCCTGCTTGCAGCAATTGCTGCTGCCGCTCCTGCAGGTCCTCCGCCTATTACAAGAACATCGGTTTCAGCAAGTACAGGTATCTTTCTTTCCGGTTCGGTAATTGTCTTTCCACCGGAGGATGGAACTGCTTCGGTATTCTTTTCTTCAACTTTATTGTCTGATTCAATCCTCCTTTTGCAAGATATTCCAAGAGTTAGAGCTCCGCCTGCTATTGCAGTCCTTGATATAAAATCGCGTCTTTTCATATTGATGATTATTTTTTCAGTTTCATTGTTTCGTTACGAAACAAATTACGGAGTCTGAGAGTAAGTGGTCCGGCTTTTCCGTTTCCCACAAGGTTGTTGTTTATTGAGATTACAGGGGCAACTTCAAAAGAGGTATTAGTGATAAATGCCTCTTCCATCATTTGCAGCTCTTTAACCGATACGGCTTCCTCTTTTACAACAATTCCTTCATGCTTTGCAATCTGAATTACATTTTTCCGGGAAATGCCTGACAGAATATTATCGGACTCAGGATGGGTATAAAGTACCCCGTCCTTTACGAAAAAAACATTTGAGTGGGCACATTCAGTTATCATGCCGTCTCTTTCAAAAATACATTCAAGTGTTCCGGCTTCAACAGCATCCTGGAAGCTCAGGATATTTGGCAGAAGTGATACGGATTTAATATCACATCTGCTCCACCTGATATCCTTTTTCAATATTGTCTTTATGCCCTTTACAATCATATCAGGATCAGGGTTGAAGCCGCGTGCAAAAGCATAAACAGTTGGAGGAACAGGGGGAGAGGGAAATGAATGGGAGCGTCTCGCAACTCCTCTTGTGACCTGAATATAAACAAGTGCAGGAAGGTTCAGAAGTGAGTTCTGGATTATGAGTTCGCCGGCAATAGCAGGGAATTCATCTGCTTCCGGCCATTCAATTCGTATCTCCCTCATGCTTCGTTTCATTCTTATCAGATGGCCATCCATGTCAAAAAAGCCTCCTTCATACCATCTTACGACCTCATAAATGCCATCTGCAAACAGAAAACCACGGTCATCCGGGCTGATTTTTATTTCATCAGCCGGGAGGAATTTGCCGTTTAAATATGCTATGTCCATCTAAGGTTGAGGTTGAGGTTGAGTTTGAGGTAAAGGTTAAGATTAGGTATAATAGCTAAATGGGTTAATGTGTCTATTCCGGTAAAATGATCTGAGTATTATAATCGATTGAATTTCTGGCTGATTCAGGTGATGAGAAATTTCCGCATGCTGCCTGAACAAAAAGTGATGCTCCCAGAACAGTGGTCTCCTTCTGGTCAATTATTTTAACAGGTACACCGGCAGCGTTGGCACGAAGCTGGTTCCAGAGACGATTTCTTGATCCGCCGCCCACACATATAATGCTTTCGGTTTTAAATCCTCCGGCCTCTTCAAGTGCATGATTGCCTTCTGCAAGCCTTTGTGACAGAGCCTCAAGCATTGCCCTGTAAATCTCATCGCGTGTCGATTCCATTGTCAGACCCAGTATCTGTCCTCCAGGTTTTCCCTTCAATTCTTCATAAAATCTGGGAACAGCTCTTACCCCGTTACATCCGGGAGGTACCTTCTCTGCCCCGGAAATCATTATTTCGTATACATTCTCCTTAACATCACTATAAAAGTTTTTCCTCACCCATTCGAGCACCCCGGAAGCAATCCATTGATTTCCTATGTTATACAATCCGGGACGGGAGTCAAGCTCCGTTGTGATACCCAGCTCCAGCTGCTTTTTTTCTGACCTGTTGCCCTCAGAACGTACCATCAGAATCTCCCAGGTGCCTGAGGAGAGAACAGGCTGATTTACTTCTGCGCCCGATCCGAATACAGCGAATTGTGTATCGTGTCCGGTTGCAACAACCGGAATACCTTCAGGAATAGAGGTAGCTGAGGAAGCCTTTCCTGTTATTTTACCTATTATGCTGCCCGGCTCTACCAGTTTCCCCATTTTTGAGGAAGGAAAACCAATTTTTCCGAGGATTTTGTCTGAAAATCGTCTTTCTGAAAGACTGGTAGTCATTGTTGTTCCTGCCATTGACATATCGTTTACCATCACGCCGGTGAGATAGTAAGAGAAGATCGAAGGCATCATAAGAAAGATTTCACTTTTTTCGACTATTTTGGGTTTTTGTTCGATAAACCATATCAGCTTATTTATTGTATTGAAAGTAAAAGGAAGAACACCGCACTCTCTGTACAACTCGTCAAGCGGAATATATTTACCGATATCAGCCATTACCGGATTTGTCCTTTCGCACTGCCATGATATGACCGGGTAAAGCATTTTGCCCGAGTTGTCGAAAAGTGTACCGTCTACTCCGAATGTGGTAACAGTAACCCCGGCAATTCTTTCCCCGGGGATCCGGCTTACTACCTTTGCTGAAGTCTGACACATTTTGTCCCATATCTCATTCACATCCCATATCCTGTATGCAGGATAGAGTGGATCGGGACGGGTATTATTTGATAATGATTCAGATGCGTGAATAATTCCATTTCTGTCGATTGCCACTGCCCTTACATTGGTGGCCCCGCAATCAAAAACCAGTATAATATCACGATTGATCATTTGTACAGTGGCCCATAGGTCTGACATGCCCTGTAATCCGACCCTTCTTTTTCCATTCCGAATGCGCTCCATGAGCTCGGTCGGAAAATCTTGTCATCGTCAATGTTATGCATACAAACCGGTATCCTGAGCAGGGAAGCAAGAGTGATCAGGTCAGCTCCTATATGCCCGTAGCTTGATGCGCTGTGATTAGCTCCCCAGTTTGCCATTACAGAATAGACATCGGTAAAGGCGCCCCTGCCTGTAAGCCTTGGTGCAAACCAGGTTGTGGGCCAGGTGGGATCGGTACGGTTCGAAAGTATCCTGTGTACTTTTTCAGGGAGATCAACGGTCCATCCTTCTGCAATCTGAAGGACGGGACCAAGTCCTTTTACAAGGTTTACCCTTGAAATTGTAACAGGCATTCCGCCTTCACTGTCGAACTGAGATGAAAATCCGCCTCCCCTGAAATATCCTACATTTGCAGGTGGCCATACTGTTGCTTTCAGGCAGTCGGCTGCATCTTTGGAAGTGATCTCCCAGAACGGCTTTATTACAGGTTTTCCGTTCTTTCTTTGTTTACCTGAGAAATCAAGTGAAGATGCTCCTGAATTTATGAGATGTATGATACCAGCGGCTGCAGTGCCTGTCGGTTTTATTTTTGTCACTCTTTTTATTGCATCGGGGCTCCAGTAGGTTCTTATATCGGAGAACATCTGTGCAGTATTTGTAAGCAGGTATCCGAAGAGCATCGGAACACCGTTCATTGCATCATTTTCAGTAGCAACCAGGTAGGGAGGTCTTATCCCGTTCCAGTCGAAAGATGAGCAGAGAATTGATTCGAGGAAATCACCATTTGGCATATGGTCGGTCCAGTGACGCTGCCCCTGGAATCCTGAGAGGATAGCATTGTGCCCCATAGCCTCCTCTCCATAACCAAGCTTTTTAAGTTTTGGATTTCCCACCATCAGGTCGCGTGCTATCAGGGTCATTTTAACAACAATCTCCCACTCCTTGTCCTTTAGCTCTCTTGAATGGGGTTTGCTGTTAAGGTCCTTGCCTTCCTTACAGTATTTTTTTGTCCATTCGAATGCCTTTTTATATTCGGCTTTGTCGTAAATCTCCTGATTGAGACGCCGGGTAAACTCGCTCATATCAACATATTCATTCCTTATGCCCAGGTATTCCTGGAAGAAATCCTCCCTTACAATTGATCCCGCAATACCCATGGATACTGATCCCATTGAGAGGTATGATTTCCCCTTCATATAAGATACGGCCAGACCTGCCTTTATGAACCTGAGTATTTTTTCCTTTACATCCTCAGGTATATTACTGTCGCCGGCATCCTGAACATCATGTCCGTAAATACCGAATGCAGGCAATCCCTTCATGGTATGTCCTGCCAGTGCTGCAGCAAGATATACTGCCCCGGGGCGCTCTGTACCATTGAATCCCCATATTGCCTTTGGAATTTCAGGATTCATATCTATTGTTTCACTTCCATAGCACCAGCACGGAGTAACTGTCAGGCTTACACCGACACCCTTCTTGACAAATTTCTCGGCACAGATTGCTGATTCGGCAACACCACCTATAGTTGTGTCGGCTATTACACATTCAACAGGCTTTCCATTTGGATATCTGAGGTTTGATGAGATCAGTCTTGCGGCATTCTTTGCCATATTCATGGTCTGATCCTCGAGAGTTTCCCTTACTCCGTTCATTCTTCCGTCGATGACAGGGCGAATGCCAACTTTTGGAAAATCACCGATAACAGTTTGGTAATCAGTGCTAATTTTAATTTCATTATTTGCCATGGTTCTATATTATTAAGATATTTGATTCAACTGAGGATTAACAAATATAAAGATTAACGCTGATTGTGGTAACTTTGCTGGCTGAAAAAATTATATGGAAAGAATAAGACGCTTGCCTCCCTGGCTGAAGATGCAGAGAGCCAGCGGCAGTAACTACTCAATGGTTAAGAATCTTGTTACGGCTAACAGGCTGCACACTATATGTACAAGCGGAAATTGTCCCAATATAGGTGAGTGCTGGAACTCCGGGACTGCAACATTTATGATCCTCGGTAACATATGCACACGGGCATGTAAATTCTGTGCAACCATTACCGGAAAACCTTTGCCACCTGATCAGGGAGAGCCGGACAGGCTCGCTGAATCAGTAAAACTGCTAAACCTGAAGCATTGTGTGATCACATCTGTTGACCGGGACGATTTACCTGACGGAGGAGCATCCCATTGGGCTGCAACAGTAAAACGGGTGAAGGAGGTCAATCCGGGTATAACCATCGAATGTCTTATACCTGATTTTGACGGAAAAACAGAGTACATACAAAAAGTAATTGAAGCATCCCCGGAGGTTGTTTCTCACAATGTGGAGACTGTCAGGAGGCTGACACCTGTAATAAGGACGAAGGCAAAATATGAAAGGAGCCTGGGAGTTCTGAGATACCTGGCAGAAAAGGGGATGGTGGCAAAATCAGGTTTGATGGTTGGCCTCGGAGAAACTGAAGAGGAGATTTTGCAGACTATTAAAGATGTTTATGAAGCCGGGTGCAAAATCATCACCATAGGACAATATCTCCAACCTGCATTTGGTTATATGGAAGTGGTTGAATATATCACACCTGATAAATTTGAAGAGTATCGTAAAGCAGCATTGGAGGCTGGTTTTGAATTTGTTGAAAGCAGCCCTCTTGTGCGTTCATCTTTTCATGCGGAAAAACATGTGAAGGCTGGATTAATTTGATTATTTTTACAAAATTGAATATAGAAAACGGTTTGAAATATCGTGTTGAATATAAGGATATTGGAGTAAGAGACTATAAGGAAACATGGGATTACCAGACAGAGATCTTCGATAAGCTGGTCAGCTATAAAAAATCGGCCGGTTCACAAATGATACCGGCGGAGAACAAACCTGCCGGAACTCTGATTTTTGTCGAACATCCGCATGTTTATACATTGGGAAAAAGCGGCTCTGAGGATAATCTGCTTGTCGACTATATACAGCTAAAAGCAAGAGACGCATCATTTTACAAAATCGACAGGGGAGGTGATATAACATACCATGGTCCGGGTCAGATTGTAGGCTACCCTATTTTTGACCTTGATGCTATTAATATCGGTCTGAAAGAGTATATTTACAAGCTTGAAGAAGCAATTATTCAGACTGTGGCAGAATATGGCCTGAAAGCTTCAAGACTTAACGGAGGGACGGGTGTGTGGCTTGATCCTGATAAAAAGGGAAAGGCGAGAAAAATATGTGCTATCGGGGTCAGGGCGAGCAGGTATATAACAATGCATGGATTTGCCTTCAATGTCAATACCAGCCTCGATTATTTTAATTTTATAAATCCCTGCGGATTCACCGATAAAGGTGTTACGTCGCTTGAGAAGGAACTTGGAAGCAGGCAGGATTACGATAAGGCTAAAGAAATTGTAAGGAGGAAACTTGAAGATATTTTTGATCTGGAGATAGTTAATAAATAACGGATGGAAAAGAATTGGGTCATAAAGGAGAAAGGTGATCCGGCAGTGGTTAAACAGTTGGCCGCTGCTCTTGGTGTGCCCGATTCTCTCGCACACCTGATGGCCCAGAGGGGTATCACAACGGCAGCAGAGGCAAATGCTTTTTTCAATCCCAATCTGGATTATCTCCATGATCCGTTCCTGATGAAGGATATGAATATAGCTGTCGATCGTATTTCCACGGCAGTTAAAAAGAATGAAAAAATACTTGTATACGGCGACTATGATGTTGACGGTACTACGGCTGTCGCACTGATGTATTCATTCCTCAGGGAGCAGTATTCAAATGTAATTTATTACATACCCGACAGATATAAAGAGGGTTACGGTGTGTCTTTTCAGGGGCTTGATTTTGCATATCAGAACAATTGCAAGGTAGTAATCACACTCGATTGCGGAATAAAAGCTGTTGAAAAAGTAAAATATGCCCGTACCAAAGGACTTGATGTGATCATCTGTGATCATCATTATCCCGGCGATGAGATACCCAAGGCCACTGCAGTACTTGATCCGAAACAACCCGGATGCAATTACCCCTACAAGGAATTGTCAGGGTGCGGAGTGGGATTCAAACTTATCCAGGCTTATTCAAGGGTGCATGGAATCCCTTTCAGCTCAATCTTTCAGTATCTGGACCTTGTAGCAGTAAGTATAGCTTCAGATATAGTACCTATTACAGGCGAAAACAGGGTGATGGCTCATTTTGGTCTGAAACAACTTAATGAGGCACCCCGCACAGGACTAAAAGAGATAATCCGCGAGTCGGAAGTAAACCGGATCCTGTCGATAGAAGATGTGGTCTTCAAGATCGGTCCGCGTATCAATGCAGCCGGGAGAATGGAAACCGGAAGTAAGGCCGTAGACCTGCTGGTATCCAGCGATACCGCACTTGCTACCGGCATAAGCAAGGAAATCAATAATTTCAATATTGAAAGGCGTAATGTCGACCGGACAATTACCACAGAGGCAATGAGAATGATAGCCGAGGATCAGCGTTCAGTTAATGCCAGAACCACGGTATTGTTCAACCCTCTCTGGAAGAAGGGTGTTATTGGAATTGTTGCCTCCAGACTTATTGAAACATATTACAGGCCAACTGTCATACTCACAGAATCAAATGGATTTGCAACAGGTTCTGCCCGTTCCGTTCAGGGATATGATCTCTATCAGGCAATTGAGGCCTGCAGTGATCTTCTTGAGAGTTTCGGTGGACATATGTTTGCAGCGGGTCTTACCCTTAAAAAAGAGAACATCAGACCATTCATGGACCGCTTTGAACAATACGTGAACAGCACTATTACAGAGGATCAGCTTGTACCAAGAATCTTTATTGATACTGAGCTTTCCTTTTCTGAGATCAGTGAGGATTATTTCAGGGTGATGAACCAGTTTCAGCCTTTTGGTCCTGAGAATATGTCACCGGTGTTTGTATCACGTAATGTGTTTGATACAGGAACAGGAAGAATGGTGGGATCGAGCGGGGAGCATCTTAAGCTTGATCTCTGCCAGGAATCTACCGGACAAAAAAGCTATTCTGCGATAGCATTCAGTCAGGCAAATCACTTTGAATATATTCGTGCCGGCAAGCCCTTTGATGTTTGCTATTCTCTGGAGATGAATGAGTTCAGGGGTAACAGGAACCTTCAACTCAATATAAAGGACATAAAGACTCCCGACTCTAAATAAAAATCCTGATCTGAAATCTGAATTCCTCAGTTGTAAGATCTGAATCTTTACCATCCTTCCTGGTGGTGATTCCGTATTTGAATCTCATCTCTGCCTTATCCTTTAATCTCCAGCTTATCATAAGGTAGTTTTTACTCCCAGTGCCGTAGAGTGCAGGTATGCTGTAGCTGTACAGCAAGTCATTCTCATAAATGTAAATTCTTGTATCCCAGTTATCTGTATTGAACACTCCAAACCGCATCCAGAGTGATACCGGTATCTGTGAGAAGGCATAATTCAGGTCCTGCACCATTGCAAATCCTTTGTTTCCTGTTTCATCAGCTGCTTTGAAGTAGAACCTGGTTCCGAATGTAAGGTTATCGTACAGGGTATAGCGGAATGCCGTTAAGAAACTTCGCAAAGTCAATTCTTCCAGCCCCGGAATACTGTTTTCCTTTTTATCATCAGTTGTTGACAGGTGATAATAGTAAGCGCTCTCAGCCAGGAATTTATCTGAAGGAGAATATCTTAACCTTATCTCTTTCCTTATGTCGTATGACGGGGAACTTACACGGTATCGAAGCCATGGGTATTCCCTTATACCACAGCCGGCGCTTATAAAGATGTATTTAAAAGCCTCAAACGTAAAATTACCCATTAACGATTTACCATACCCTGATGAAGATGTACTCCCTGGTCCGTTTCCATGGAGACTTATATAACCTTTTTCATAGTTCCTGTATAAAAGGTTTATGCTCAGCCTGTCCGACGGCCTTAATGTAAACCCCTGTATTACAGCATGTTTAAGTGATTCATTTACAGATAGTTCACCAAACAGAAGGACTCTGCCTGCCATACTGTTATAGTAAACAGAGTACAGAGAATTACCATCACCTGAGAAACTGTAGAGTTTTTGTGGATCACCGGGAACAGATTTAACCGGGAGAGATAAACGTTCCTGAGACCATATTGCTCCAGCCCTGAAATTTTTATAGTTATATGAAACATTAATCCCGTAATTAATATCTGTAAGCAGATCTTTCTTTTTCAGCGAAGCAGTGGTATTATGCAGGCCTGATGTGTAAAATGATTTAACCGATTCCGGCTCTTCTGCAGAGGCATCAATATTATTTGCCGAATAGAACATGGAAAGTGAAAAACTCCTGATTGCAATCTCTGCTCCTGCGCCTCTGAAGAAATTGTTTTCATCAGAAGAAGTGTACGGTCTGATCTCATTTCTGGCCGCCATATAGCCGGGTGAATGAAGGGAAAGCGTGTTACGGATGCCTGTATTAATGTTTGTACCCTGTCCGAAGCGAGCCGAGTAATCCCCTATAATAATTCTTCTTATGATCCCTTTACCATTGTAGGTAAGATGGGCACTAAGCATATCAGGTGAATTGTATTTACCTGTCAGTAATTTCTCCCCCGGGTCCTTTTCAGCTGTAATACCGCCGGAGAATCCGTTTGCTGTGAACCGGTATTTCGAAAGTACACGCAACGGTGAGCCTTGCCATGAAGAGTCGCTGTCGTTTGTTTTATAAGTTATATTTGTAATGAGTGTATTATTTAACCGGGGGGAATGAGTTTCTGATTTAATTATATCCTTAAGGTTAATAAATAGTGACATCATCATGGCTGTCTCCCTGTCGAAGCCCGGAAGGTTTTGCAATTCATAAACAGAAACAATTTTTCCTGTGGTGTTAACATAGTCGGCCAGTACTTTAACCTGAAAATCAGACAGGAAGAATAGCCTCGATATTTCGTCTTCGTTTGCAGAATTGAGACTGACGGGGTTTTCAAACAGATCGTAAAGTTTTTCAATATACATTCCTACTGCCTCAGGATCAGCCTCGTCAGAGGCAAGCTCCTCCGCGATTGAAATTATAGTTTCTGAAACTTTTGTCTCCTGACTTAAAACAATATTAGCTTTATATATTATCAATAATACCAGGATGAGTTTATTGGTTATTCTTTTTTTAACCACAGAGGTCACAAAGGTTTGCACAGAGGTCACAAAGAAATCCAGTGTAAATGACTTTATGTTAATATTAGAGAACATATCTTCTAATGCCATCCTTAAGAACTGAAACATTAAAGTTTATTAGCAGACCTAACCTAAAGCCTCCAAGTTTCATATAAGTTAGAATTTGGGCAATATGAACATCATTAAAAGCTTCAATGCTCTTTATCTCAAGTACTATTTTATTCTCGACAAGGATATCAATTCTGTATCCGCATTCAAGTTTTACTTTCTCATAGATAAGGGGTATAGGTTTTTCTTTATCAGCTTTAATATCGGATTGTATTAATTTATAGTATAAGCACTCTTTGTAGGCACTCTCCAGCAATCCGGGACCAAGAGCCCGATGTACCTCTATTGCCAGTCCTATAATTTTACCTGATAATTCATTTTCATTCATAAGATATTATTTTGTTTCTTTCTCTGTGATCCTTTGTGTAATCCTTTGTGCCCTCTGTGGTTAATTATTTTTTAACGAATGATAAAGATTAACGAAACAGAAGAAGTAATTCCCAGTTTTTCATGTGTGGCGAAGGCCAGGTCGATCTTCACGAATTTTATCCGGTATCCGAACCCGAAGCTGAACGAGTTATAATCAGTACAGAATCCGCTTCTTAAAAAGAATTCTTTTGCTGCCTCGTACTCAAACCCCATCCTCAGGATAATACTTTTTTCCGAACTCATCTCAGCCTCTGCACCCACGAACAGAAACTTATTCAGCATCGTACCGGCTCCTGTCCGTAAGGTTAACGGCATAGTATTTTTCCTCACCGAATTTGGAACAGGATTAAAAATGTGGATCCCTATTGTTGTGTTTTCAGAAGCAGAATAAACGACCCCTGCTTCCCCTGTGATGATATGAGTATCCTCATATTCTCCCGGAGCCAGCTCTGCAAAATAATCTACCTGGGCACCGGTAGAAAGCCTTTCAGAAAGTTTAAGCCCGCATGCCACACCTGTCATATCCCTTCTGAAATCTGCGTATCCGAAATTTGAATATATAACTCCCAGCGAAGCCCTTCCCGAGGGAATGATCATTCCTGCGGTTCTGGTACCCAGCTCATTGATATTGAACCTGTTGTCGTAGTTAATTCCAAATGAGAATGAGTTGTTTCCTGCAAGCAGAGCCTGGTTGCTGAACGATGCCCAGAATCCTTTCTTCATGACGCAAACATATCCCGCACCTGCTTCACCCGCTCCGGCACTTAGACTATAACGGTCAATACCTGAAGAGGTTACAGAGGTGAATATTAGTAAAAAGGAAACAGATAATTTGCGCAGCGAGCCCAACTGTTTCAAATTGTATTACCAAGATACTAAAAAATCAAATTGATATTTTACTTTTTGCAGCTAAATTTTTTTCCGATATTGTACATTCAATAATTCTCTACTGACTAATATCAAACCAATATGAAAAAACTGCTCTCCATTTCAGTATTAATCTCCATGCTGTTAATCATAAGTTCGTGTTCAGGACCAAAAAGCAAGGAAACTCTGACTATCGACTTGTCGAAAAGCACGGAAGTTATTTCACCATATATTTACGGACAATTCATTGAGCACCTTGGAAGATGTATATATGGAGGTATATGGTCAGAAATGCTGGAGGACAGGAAATTCTATTATCCTGTAACAGATAAATATAATCCGTGGGGAACACAAACTGATGAATACTGGGATGCTGGGGAATTCAGGATACTTGTTGCATCTCCGTGGAAAACGGTTGGTAAGAGAGGAAAGGTAAAAATGGCTAAGTCAAATCCATTTACCGGCCAGCATACTCCTGAAATAACCTTGTTTCCCAAAGATCCTGCAGGAATTTCCCAGGAGGGTTTTTATTTAAGAAAGGATCTGTCATATAACGGAAGAATAGTACTTTCAGCATCAAAAAAGGATTCCAGGATCAGGATTGCCATTTATTCAGGGGAATTCAAGGTATTTGATGTAACTGAGTTATCGGAGATTCCTTCAGATTATAAAACTTATGAATTTAATTTTACCTGTGACCGGGAAATTGAAAATGCCTCATTGCAGATTACTGCTACAGGCAAGGGAACACTAAGGATTGGAACAGTATCATTGATGCCCGGAGACAATATTAATGGTTTTAACAGGGAAGTAATCGCATACCTGAAGGATCTTAATTCACCTGTATACAGATGGCCCGGTGGTAATTTCGTAAGCGGCTATAACTGGAGGGATGGAATTGGTGACAGGGACAAAAGACCGCCAAGAAAGAACCCGGCCTGGACCGGCATTGAACACAATGACGTCGGAATTCATGAATTTATGGAGTTTTGCAGTCTTCTGAACACAGAACCTTATGTTGCTGTGAATACAGGTTTAGGTACAGTTGAAGAAGTAGCACAGCAAGTAGAATATATTAACGGTCCGGAATCAACCGTCCAGGGAAAACTGAGGGCAGCCAATGGCCATGCCGCTCCCTATGGAGTAAAATTCTGGGCAGTAGGCAATGAGATGTACGGTGCATGGCAGCTTGGCCATATTCCTTTGTCAGAATATGTTAAAAAACATATTTCCATGGTTGATGCTATGCGAAAAATTGATCCTTCAATTAAGCTGGTGGGAGTCGGGGCAGTGGGAGAGTGGAGCCGGACAATGCTTACTGAGGGAGGAAATCATATGGAGCTGCTCAGTGAACATATCTACTGCCAGGATACCTCTGATGTTAAGGTGCATACATCACAGATTAAGGATAATATTAAAAGAGTGGCTGACGCTCACCGGAAATATCGTAGTGAAATACCAGGTCTGAATGATAAGGATATCCGTATTGCCATGGATGAATGGAACTACTGGTACGGAGATTATCTTTACGGAGAGCTGGGGTGCCGTTATTTCTGGAGAGACGGACTTGGGATTGCAGCTGGCCTGCACGAGTATTTCAGAAACAGTGACATCTATTATATGGCCAATTATGCCCAGACTGTTAATGTAATCGGAGCAATAAAGACAACCAAAAAAGATGTCCAGTTCGAGACAACAGGAATAATTCTCAAGTTTTACAGGGAACATTTTGGACAGAAACCTGTTGAATTACAGGGGTATAACGGACCTCTTGACATTTCAGCAGCTGTCGATACTACTAAAAATCTTCTTACACTTGCTGTTGTTAATTGCGACACTATAAGTCACGATTTCAATATTGAATATCTGAACGGTAAAGTCTCAGAACCTGATTCCTGTTTCGAGGTCTCTGATCCCGATCCTATGGCTTTCAATTCACCTGAGCAAAACAGAAAGATTGATATAAAGGGGGTTAAGACTGAGTATACAGACTATATCTCCGTTAAGCCGATGACGGTATTGATTTATAAATATAAATTAGAGTTATAGAGTAAGCTTTTGTAGCAGGAAAAGATTTCTAAATCTCATTACCCCCAAACCCCCCAGGGGGCTTGGCCGTCAAGTTAAGGAAATTATATACTGAATTGAAGGATTAGTATAAGTTTCCCCTACTTCAAAAGCCAATCTTTAGTCACATATTATTTATATATTTT
>Ga0209314_10000392_pt1 | contig 19267 bp, 26 predicted proteins | sample I19B2metaG_FD_184146 | JGI IMG/M metagenome (GOLD analysis project Ga0209314, IMG submission 184146) | Lake sediment bacterial and archeal communities from Gulf of Boni, Indonesia to study Microbial Dark Matter (Phase II) - ​I19B2 metaG... | ecosystem: Environmental > Aquatic > Freshwater >... | reverse complement strand
GCCTGCCTGAAAGTGATCGTCGCGATGGGTGAGCCCTAGCCGTCGTCGGAGCTGGGGCCCACGAGGCGGCCGCAGCCGTCGAGGACGAGCAGTTCATGATCAGCGGCAGAGTAATTCTCAGCATCCTGCTCGTCGGCGACCGCGCCATGCGAACGCTCAATCGCAGGTATCGAGGCAAGGACAGGGCCACTGACGTCCTGTCCTTTTCCATGCAGACGGAAAGGTCCGCATGCATCGGTCAGGGACTCCTGGGGGACATCGTTGTTTGCATCCCTGTTGCAGAGCGCCAGGCGCGGGCAGCGGGCGAGACCACGGCGAGCGAGATCGACCGCCTGCTGGTGCACGGGTTCCTGCATCTCCTGGGGTACGACCATGAGCGCGGAGAGAGTGAGGCGCGAAGGATGGAAAAGCGGGAAACGGTCCTTCGGGAGGCACTGGAACGGTGAAACCGAAGGGCTGGGTTGACAAGGCGAACGTCGCCATTGAGGGGATCATCTACTCTGTCAAGACGGAACGACACATGCGGTATCACCTCATCGCTGCGCTGCTCGTTCTTCTTACAGGCCTGCTGCTGAACATCTCCCGGACCGACCTCATCCCATCCCCGATCTTCACCCCTGCAGTCTCAAGCTGACCTCCGCGTGTCCACCTCAGCAACGGGGATTTCTTTAGCCTCATATGATTCTTTGTTTCAAAGTTAATCTCACTTTTTTCCACCATCTTTTTCATATACCCCCGAGAGGATAGCTGGTTAGGTCTATAACGCCTTAAGACTTTCGTAATAACGGTTTGAGTATGTAAGCCTTAAGAATTCGAGATCGATCATGCCATGACTTTGTTAACCTTTAATTAGGTTCATTACTAACTAGGGTAAGAACGGGTAAAAACATCCTATATACCACGCCTTGTTCAATACGTCCATCCACTTTAACGTACCGGACCAGCTTAAGCTCATGCTTACACATGGTTTCATCTGTGTGCAAAGGGAAAAAAAGCTCGTCGAACGTAAAAGGAATTATTCAAATGAGTGGGCCCGAGGGGATTCGAACCCCTGACCATACCCCGAATACGGGTTTCGCCCATATTCAACAGGTTATGAGCTACGACAGAGGAGCCTTCTGTCGCTCCAACCTCTTCAGGACAGTCCTATTATGGAAGCTTGTCAAGCTGAGCTACGGGCCCTACATGGAATAGTCTCCTTCTCAGATATATGTTTTAACTCGTTCAGAAACCTAAGCGACATAACTAGTTGATATAAGCTTACTCTCCATGAAGCATGCATAGATACTTATAATTGAAGCATTCTACCATTCAAGAGCCTGTTATCACGCTTTTTTTAAAAGCTATTTCGTCAACCCAGCCCGTGTCAGGAGCTTTAACGCGGTCTTCGTCAATTGGAGGTTCTTCAAGTCTTCAAGGTTTACCCAGCGTACATCCAGGGTTTCCTTCGATGGACGGGCTTCACCGCCTACAGGGTGGGCGAGGTAGTCGATGAGGACGTAGTGGAACCTCACCTTACCGTCCTCGTCGCGGACGATGTTATCTAAAACCGCGATCAACCGGTCAACACTAACCGCGACGCCTGTTTCTTCCTCAACCTCCCGTTTCACGGCTTCTTCCACGGTTTCCCCCACTTCGACGAGCCCCCCGGGAACAGACCAAAGCCCCTGCCCAGGCTCATACGCTCTCCTCACAAGTAGCACCCTGTTCCCGTCAGGAACCACAGCGCCGACACCGACGAGTGGAGTTTTAGGGTAAGTCCGTGACGTCATGGATGTTTCACCCTGTGAAGAAGTACTTTTAGCGGCTTCGATAGAAAAACTTAACGGAGCCTTAAGGCTAGGTGTATCTGAAGGAGTGTCAGTCGATGAAAGTCTTCGCGGATCTACACCTCCACAGCAGGTACTCGGCTGCTACGAGCGAGCGGATGACGGTAACGGAGCTAAGCCGATTCGCCGAGGTTAAGGGGCTTAACATGCTAGGCACAGGAGACGCCCTCCATCCTTCATGGTTTGATGAACTTAAGCGGAGCCTCGTTGAAGCCCCTGAGAAAGGGTTGTACATCCCTGCGCAGGGCTCGGGGAAAGTCTACTTCATAGCTCAAACTGAGGTAGCGACGATTCATGAGCTTGAGGGGAAGTCGCGGCGTATCCACCATGTTATCCTTATGCCAAGCCTCGATGTGGCTGAACAGTTAGGCGTGAGGCTTGAAGCCTACGGTGACATTGAAAGTGATGGGAGACCAGTCCTCGACATGAGCCCAGCTGAGCTTGTTGAAACCGTCATGGAGATAAGCGAGGATAACTTCCTCTTCCCAGCCCACGCGTGGACACCGTGGTACTCCATCTTCGGCGCAGTTTCAGGGGTTGACAGCATGGAACAGTGTTACGAAGACCAGGTAGGGCATGTTTACGCGTTGGAAACGGGGCTTAGCTCAGACCCGCCGATGAACTGGAGGGTTTCCTCCCTAGACGGCTACGCCCTAGTAAGCGCCTCAGATTCCCATTCCCCATGGCCCTTCAGGCTCGGAAGAGAAGCCTGCGTCTTCAACCTTGAAGCGGTTAACTACAACGCTTTAGTATCATGTATCAGGGAGAAAGACCCGAAGCGTTTCCTCATGACGGTTGAGGTTGACCCCGCCTACGGAAAAGGTTTAAGGCTTTAGCCTAAGCCTCCGATATACCATTGGACAGGTCACAGAGCCTGCGGGGTTGGACCTTTACCGCCTGAGGAAGCCTCAACGATGGGTTTCAAATGTCCCAAGTGCCGTAGGAAGCTGACTAAGGGTGTGGAGAACAGGGTTCAGGAGTTAGCTGACCGCCCAAGGGGTTTCAAGCCCTCAGACACCATCCCATACATACATCTCCTACCTTTGCAGGAGTTAATCGCATCCGCCTTAGGGGTCAGCCAAGCCGCTGAGCAGAGGCTTTACTCAGGACCGGTATGGGATGAATATAACAAGCTGATTCAAGCCTTCGGCAACGAATATAAGGTATTGGTCGACGCCCAAGAAGAGGATCTTAGGAGGACAACGGTTGACAATATCGCCGACGTAATCATAAGGCAAAGGGTCGGCGGGCTTAGAATCGTACCGGGCTTCGACGGGGTTTATGGACGTTTGATCACTGAGGAGAAGGGAATAGAGAGCGCGGGTAGGGCTTCTAGTAAAAAGGGGCGTTTGGAAAATTTCATGGGTTAATCTCACATGATCAAAGATACGCGTCTTTAAACCCATCTTCATGGAGGCACATGGGACTCTGTTTTGAAGCGTCACGTTCTATTCGTGGAATTCAGCGAAGTCATAGTATAATTCGACGGTGCATAAAAGGCTCCTATTCGACCATACTTAGCCTTGAGGGTTCTTCCCCATGAAACATAGCCACCAGACATCGCCTTCTAAGGCATTAAACCTATGATTATACCCTGGCGGCGTAACTACCATGTCTCCGTCCTCTAAGATGTATTTCTTCCCATCAACCTCAACCTCAGCCTTCCCCTTGATTATGAACCAAAACTCCTCGACGTCATGTGAGTGGGGTTCCACCCACTTGTTTTCAGGCGTGCTATGGTTGTAATCGAAGTGATGCAACGTACTTTGCACGTTCTCAAGAGGATACCGTAGAACGACCTCTTTCCTCTCCGGAAGCTCCTTAGCGTGAATGACTGTTACAATCGTCAAGTTCATTCACCCTGAACACTCGGAAAGCAGTGTAAGCGCTTAAAAGTCTTTTCATGCACTACAAAGGTTCAAAGTGTCTACGCGGTTGAACACCCTCTTTGCTACAGAAAAAAAATCTAGGGAAAGGGTGAAGGGTTTCTCTCAATAAACTCAAGCAGGACTTTAAGTCATCTTTACCTGTGCGGGGGAGAGAAGAAGGCCTAGGCGGCTGAGGAGGAACGGGAATTTATCCGCGTTTCATCCTAGCTCTTCAAGACCTATATCCTCAACTTGAAGACCTTAACCGCTGTCTCACCAAGGCACTTAGCAAGCTGTACCTCATTTAAACCTATGGTATAGTGTTTACCGATCTCATTTGGAAGGTTTTTCGGGAGGTCTGAGCCCATCATCACCCTATCGGCGCTGAAAGCGTCGACGAACCATTTAACGTCTAAACCGGAAACCCAAGAGGTTTCGAGGATGATGTTACCACATTCCTTTGCCGCCTCGAAGGCTTCAGCCGCCAGTATGCCGAAGCCTGCGTGGGCGAGGATAACCGGTAGATGTGGGTGTTGCTTCGCTTTACGAATGCACAGTGAGGGGAGGGCGAAGGGTATGCCTGGGCCTGTGTGCACCATGATGGGAACGCCAAGCCTTTCAGCGGTTGAGAAAACGGTTTCCCCATCTTCGGAGAGAGGGTTTACGGCATGACCTACGGTGTGAAGCTTTAAACCGACAAAACCGAGGTCTTTAACGCAGCGTTCAACTTCAGCGATGTATTCAGTTTTTCCCATATGGGGGTTTAGACTGGCGATGCCGAAGATCCTCCCTGGATACTGCTCAGCTAAAGCGGCGATGCGGTTGTGTACCTCAACAGGGTTTGGAGCGCCTGGGAAAGGCTGTACAACAGCGGCATCAACCTTGTTCCCATCCATAGCCTTGATAAGCTCATCTTCCACGACGTTCAAGTCGAAAACCCTACATGAACCTAGGTGAGCGTGTGCGTCTACCAAGCGCATACGGATCTCCTCGATTAGCACGCAGTGTCCTACGCCTTCACGGTTTTTATCTTTAACGGTTTCTTCAAAAGTACAGTCTTATACCCAGGCATAATTGCCTGCGTGTATGAAACGCTACGCTTCAAGTATGTAAAATAGCTACCGGCGATTGGGAAGTAGTCGTATGCATGCTAGGTTACTGTGGGAAAAAGATGCCGACAGTCTTACTGGAATATAGGGAAACATTTTTCTCTCACGTTATCATTCCATAATCCAGCGTATGTAGGGGTTCGCAGCATTGAGTGTTCGTGTTGTGGCTAGGAAAAACGAGAAGTTTGAGGACTGTGTGTTCATCGCTGGGTTCCATGGTTTCGGTGGAACGGGTTACATCGCCGTGAGTTACCTGATCAACGCCTTATCCGCTAAGAGGGTTGGCTTCATACAAACGGGGAATATGCCTCCCTTCACCTTCATGGACAATAAACGGTTGGTTACTCCCTTCGAGATCTACAGGAGGGAAAGACTGGTTTTCATGAAGAGCGAGTTCTCACCACACCGCACCGAGGAAAGCCTCTTCGGAGACACCTTGGCTAAATGGATTATGAGGGGGGGGTTTAAGGAAGCCGTGCTCATAGGTGGCTTAGATGCAAGCCTGAAAAGCGATGAAAAACCCGCTTTAAGGGTTGTCCCGACAAAAGCCTACCTGCCGAAGGCCAGAAAGCTTAGAATCCCCCTTCTTGAGTCAGGGTTGATCGTCTATGGCCCTATCGCGATCATGATGGTAAACTTCGAGATCAGCGATTTCCCAGCAGCCGCCGTCCTTCCATACGCCGACATCGCTAAACCAGACTTTAAGGCAGCCGGGGAAGCCATAAGGGCGCTCTGCGACATGTACAGCATCGAAGTTAACCTATCAGAGCTGGAGTTAGAGGCGTTAAGCTTGGAAGAGGAGATGGAGAGGCGGTTAGCCCAGGTTGGAAAGGTTTGGAACGGCATGTACGTTTAACGTGTACGTTTATCAGAAGCTAGCTGATAGCATAGAACACTGTAGGTGTAGATAACCTTGACTTACTCAACGTTTAGACGGTTGAAGCTATGGTAAGGTTTGAGATTAAGGATAGAGACGCTGGAGCCAGGCTTTGCAGGATGACAATAGGAGAATCCACGCTTGAAACCCCACTGTTCCTACCCGTCTTCAACCCGAACGTCCCCACTATAACACCTAAGGAAATGGAGGAGGAGTTCGGCTTAAAAGCCCTCATAACAAACGCGTACATCATCTACAAGAACGGGAGGCTTAGGGAGGAAGCCCTCAACGTTGGAATCCATAGGATGCTCGGTTTCTCAGGTACAGTATTCTGCGATTCAGGAGCGTACCAGACTTTCAGAGGCGACGTTGAGTTAACACAAGAAGAGATCGTGAGGTTTCAGGAGAAAGTCGGCGCGGATGTCGGGGTGATGCTCGACATCCCTTCGAAGCAGGAAAGCTACTCTGAGACGAGGGAAAGCGTTTTAAAAACCGTGGAGAGGGCTAGGGAATGGAGCCTAATCCATCCAGATTCCGATGTTTGCTGGGAAGGTGTCATACAGGGCGGGGGTTTCAGAGACCTTGTAAAGCTTTCCTGCAGGGAGATGAAGAGGTTTCATTTTGACATGTTCGCGGTGGGGGTTCCACCGAGGCTTTGGAAGGGATATGGCTTCAAGGGGATCACCCTTCAAGGTCTTACGGCGAAGATGAGCCTTCCATCGAATAAGCCGATCCACGCCTTCGGTATGGGTCACCCAATGGTGATGTCTCTTTTAACAGCTATAGGCTACGATTTATACGACTCAGCAAGTTACAGCATCTATGCAAGAGACTTAAGATACATGACAGAGCTTGGGACGAGGAGGCTTGAAGAACTAGTTTTCCTCCCATGTAACTGCCCCGTCTGTGAAAAACATGGTGTAAGCGAACTCTGGGAAATGGATGAGGAAACCCGTGTAAAAACCTTGGCGAAGCATAACCTGTACGCAATTCAAAGGGAGACGAGGATTGTTAAACAGGCTATTCGGGAGAACCGTTTATGGGAGCTCGTTCAGCAAAGGGCTAGAGCCCACCCCAGCCTACTCGAGGCTTTAGTCACCGTTCTAAAGAGGGGGGGAAGTTTCTTTCAAAGTGTTGACCCCGTAAGTAAAAGGTCAGCCCTCTTCTACTCTGGTTCTGAAACCAAGCTTAGACCTGAGCTTAGAAGGGCTTTACGTAGGGTTAAGGAGCGTCTCGGAACCTACGTTGTGCCATCAGCCCTCAAGGAAGCCTACCCTTTCGGGCAATCCATCCTCTTGGGGAAAGTGTTTAGATGGGATGGGAGGGAGTACAATGACCTTGAGAAGATAAGGGTCGTCGCCGACTTCCAGTTTGGAAAAGGGGTTGGACCCACCCTGTTCCCAGAGGGTGTACGCTTGGAGAAAAGTAAGGTGACGGGAAGGATGAGGAGGGTCTGGCTTGGGGAAGGATTGCTGGCAACGCAGAGGGCTGAAAATGGGCTGTTTGCCTTAAAAGTCTATGGAGCAAGGTTGGTCCATAAAGCTTTAAACTACCCGAGGTATAGGGTTGTAATCGTTGACGATGAGGAAGTCCACGGCATCGTCGGTAGAGGAGGTAATGTTTTCCCAAGGTTTATCCTCGCTTGTGACAAAGAGTTGGTTCCACGGGAGGAAGCCCTCGTCGTGGATTCAAAGGACCGTTTGCTCGCTGTAGGAGACGCTGTCCTTTCAGGCAGTGAAATGCGTGAGTTTCAACACGGTATGGCCGTTAATGTTAGGGAGGGGGTTATAGAGTCTGCGAGGACTCCGTAACACAGCGGGTAAAGTAAGCACAACGTAATGGTTTAGGTGAAAGAAGTTGAGGGGGTGCAAGGTTCTAATCCATGAACACCCCAGGCTGCGTAAACCCGTTCTAATCGAGGGTCTACCCGGGATTGGGTTTGTAGCAAACATCTTAGCGCTGCATTTAATCTCTGAGCTTAAAGCCAGTAAATTCTGCGATATTAGGTCCCCCTTCTTCCAAGACCTTGCAGTTACGGGGCAAGGGGGAAACCTAAGGTTTCCAATTAATAGCTTATACTATGCGCGTACAGGTGACGAGGCACTCGGGGATCTATTGATTCTGTATGGTAATACGCAGGCTCTTTCACCTTTTGGGCAATATGAGCTCTACTCGGAGGTAATCGAAATCGTTGAAAAACTCGGTTGCAAGCTCGTCATATGTATAGGGGGTTTACCTGTGGAAAGGGTTCTTGAAAAACCCCGTGTTTACTGTACAGCCACTAACATAAACCACGTTAAGGGATTTGAAAAGCAGGGTGTGGAGGTGATTAGGGGAAGGGTTTACGGAGCCGCCGGCGTTTTAATGGGTTTAGGTAAGTTGAAGGGTATTGAGGGCTGCTGTCTCCTAGCTGAAACACCGGGAACCTACCCTGACGCTCAAGCTGCACGGGTGGTTCTGGATGTGATGTGCAGGTTTTTACATCTTAACGTAAACCCTGAGAGGCTAGCGCAGGCAGCTCAGTTGGCTGAGAAAACGTTGAGCGTAATGGCTTTGAAAACGAGGGAGAGACCTCAACCTATGGGCTTAATCTAGCCCTTAAATTCCCTCGTAAACTCCTCGTACACCCTCTGCACCCTTTCAGCCGCAGGTCCTGAACCCTCGACGATCCCCTTCTCCGTCACCCTGATTCTGTCCATGACAACGATTACGCCTTGGTCTTCGAAGAGCTTTACAAGCTTTGGGAAAACCCTTTCCAATCGTTCAGCTAAACCCCTTAAGTCAAAGGGTTTCTCCACCGCGTAAACTTGGGCGATGAAGCTTCCGTTTAGGAAGAGCTTGAACATAGTTCTTCCCTTATCGTCCCTTACGTCGGATAGGCATATACTCATAGTCTCAGAGTTGAACCCTGAAAGTGTCCCTGTAAAGCTTTTCCCGTCCACGGTGACAACCGTCACACCTCTCTGGAGGAGACCTGAAAGTTCTTCGAGGTACCTACGGGACGCTAAGGACATTGTACCCCTCACCCTTAGTGATGGGTTGAGGTAAATAACCTTTCCTTTTCAACGATACCTTCCTGTGCCTCAGAAATCGCTTTGTGTGGCACAGCGCCCACATGATCCTAGAGTGTTAGAGCCTACCCTCCAGGGGTGCCGTGAAACGGTACGTCTCTCCATATGAAGTCCCACCACTCATCAGCAGTAACGGTTTCCCCTCGAACAATTGTATCCAAAATCCTCTCCAGGAGTTCATGGTGTCTCTCCTCGTCAGATTTGATGGATTGGAGAAGGAACCTTACTTTACCGCTTTCAGCTCTTTCTATGGCATAGTCTACTCGTTCGATCATCTTGTTCTCGTTCTCTATATGCCTTCTAATATTTTCCCGTAGTCGGTGAAGTTCGCTGTCCGTAAGCGGCTCCTGAAAGCCTGAAGCCACGTCTACAGCGGCCAGGTATAGTTCAGCGTGTTTCAAGGAGTCTAGGGCAACCCCTTTTAACACTTTTATTACCACGGCGTTCTTCACGGTCTTCAGGGAAACGTTGATCGACTTAGCTGCTTCCTTCTCTAATCCTACTTGCTCTTGGAAGAAACTTATGAGAGACTTCCCTGTTAAACCCAACGGTGATAAACCTCACATCAGATGTATATGATAAAACGGAGTTAAATCTATTTCTTCACCAGTCAGAAAAAGTAAAGCGTTAGAGTTTTTCTATCACTGTAAAAACCCCTTAACCTCATTTGTAACATAAAATTAATAACTGAGAGGAATCCCTGTCTTCCATAACACTTTCCACAAATTATCTCATATTTTGATAAACACGCTTTCCGATTAATTTATTGACCTTTAGTCGCCAAGCTTAAACCCAGCAGCAGAACACATTAATATATATTTCGCAAACATTTAAGATTCCCAGGGCATATCACCGTCGGCGTCTAGCAATTTACCTTTAGTAATTATTCCTGAACCAAAGACTCTGTGTTTAAATGGGAAGGTAGATTATAGGTAACACCGGAGGGATTGAATGGGTAAGCAGGTAAAGCCTGACCGTGTTGTGGATTGTATAGGGCTTTACTGTCCTATGCCTGTTCTTAAAGCAAGGGAGGAGATGACCATGTTGAAGGTTGGTCAAGTTTTAGAGATTATCGCCGACGACCCGGCGGCTGAGGAGGACTTGAAGTATTGGGCTAAGGTATCTGAGCAGGAGGTTCTTGAGGTTCGTAGAGAAGGTGGAAAGATTCGTTTCCTAGTAAGGAGGATAAAATAAACGTTTATAACGTTGTTATAATACTTTTAAAATGCGGGGTAACCGGATTGGGTGAGAAAAAGAAGATGATCCTTTACGTGCAAACAAGTGGAGTTGACACCCCTGAGAGACTCTACTCGCCTTTCGTGCTCGCTACGACGGCGAAGGCTATGGGCCTAGACGCTATAATTTACTTTATAGGAAGTGGTATCACCGTGGTTAAACGCGGTGAGGCGGAGAAGATCAAGCTCGGGTCTTTCCCAAGTCTGAGGGAGGTTATGGACCAAGCCTTGAAGGCCGGTGTGAAATTCAAAGTCTGTGAGCAGAGCTGTATGCTTTTCAACCTTGAGCGAGGCACCTTCATCCCTGAAGCTTATGTTGTAGGAGCCGCTACTTTGAATGGATTAGTCCTCGAAGCCGACGGCGTAATGTGGTTCTAAACCCATGCTAGGCGTGCTTAGAAAGCCTGGGTTGTGAAGGTATGAGAAAGGTTTATATGGATTACCAGGCAGGGGCGCCTGTAGACCCCCGTGTCTTAGAAGCTATGCAACCCTATTTCCTGAAGGCTTTCGGAAACCCTTCTTCAGTCCACGCTATTGGGCAGGAATCTAGGGAAGCCCTTGAAGACGCTAGGGGAAGGGTCGCTGCACTCATAGGCGCTAAAAGCGGGGAGGTTATCTTCACCTCCGGGGGTACTGAAAGCAACAACATCGCCTTAAAGGGCGTCGCGTTCAGAAACGTGGATAGGGGGAACCATATAATAACATCAACCATCGAACATATCTCGATAATGAACATATGCAAGTACCTCCAAAGAGAGGGGTTCACGGTTTCGTACATCCCCGTTGATAGATATGGTGTGGTGGATGTGGATAGGATTGGAAGCGCGATTACGGATAAGACAATCCTGATCTCCGTGATGTATGCAAACGGTGAGATAGGGACTATTGAACCGATTAAAGCCATAGGTGAAGTTGCCGAGAATAAGGACATCTACTTCCACGTGGACGCTGTCGCAGCTGCGGGGAAAGTCGATGTTAACGTTGAGAGAGACAAGATCGACTTGCTCTCCATGTCCTCAAACGATTTCTATGGGCCCAAGGGTGTTGGAGCCCTCTACAGAAGGGAGGGGACGAGGCTTATCCCAACCATCCATGGAGGGGGTCAAGAGAGGGGGTTTAGGTCAGGCTCAGAGAACATCCCCGGTATCGTAGGTATGGGGAAGGCGGCTGAGATCGCTGAGGGTGAAATGGAGGCTGAGGGAAAAAGGCTTACAGAGTTAAGGGATAGATTCATCGAAGGAGCAGTCTCAACTGTCCCCCACACTTATTTGAACGGACATCCAACCCAGAGGCTTCCAAACAACGTCAACGTGAGGTTTAGCTACGTTGAAGGTGAATCCCTTCTCCTCAGCTTAGACATGGAAGGCGTAGCGGCTTCATCAGGTTCAGCCTGCACCTCCAAGACCCTGGAGCCTTCCCACGTCCTCAGGTCTATAGGCTTAGCCCATGAAGAAGCCCACGGCTCCCTCCTCTTCTCACTAGGTAAGCAGAACGATGAGGGAGACATAGAGTATGTTCTACAGATACTACCTGGAATCGTGAAGAGACTTAGGATGATATCACCTCTGACTCCTAAGGAATTGGTGGTTTAGCCATGTACACGGAGAAGGTGATGGAGTACTTCAGGAACCCCAGGAACATGGGTGAGATCACGGACGCCGACGGTGTAGGCACCGTCGGAAACCCTATCTGCGGAGATATGATGACGGTTTACATAAAGGTGAAGGATAACCGGCTGGAGAACGTGACGTTTAAAACCTTCGGATGCGGCGCCGCTATCGCTACAAGCAGCATGATCACTGAGCTGGCTAAAGGTAAAACCATCGAAGAAGCCTTGGAGATCACTAAATCAGAGGTCGTGGAAGGCTTAGGCGGTCTACCCCCGGTAAAAATACACTGTTCAGTCCTAGCCGTAGACGGGTTGAGCGAGGCTATATATGATTACTATAAGAGGAGGAACATGCCGATACCCGAGGAACTGGTTAAAAGGCATGAAAGGACGCGCCGTGAGTTCGAGAACATTGAAAAACGATACGCAGAGTTTACGAAACTTGAGAAAGAACTTCTCCAGGGATAGGTGTATGAGAAAAACATGTGTTCTAATCTCGGATAGGTGGTGATTTATGGCTAGAGTTGTGGTTCTAACAGACCTCTGCGACGGATGCGGAGTATGCATAACCGTTTGTCCTCAAGAAGTATTGCAGCTTAAGGATGGAAAGGCTAGAGTAGTGAATCAAAGTAACTGCCTAGGAGGGAAGGCTAAACCTTTTTGCAATGACTGCAGGAGTACAGCGGAGCTGTGCATCGGCTGCGTAGCCTGCGTCAGGAATTGCCCGGTTAAAGCTATCGCTGTTCTTGAAGAGCTGTAAGCGTTTAAGAAACCACCATAAACCTTTGATGAGTCATCAGTGAGAGGCCTTAAATCTAGCACCTAAACCGAAGTATTTTTCCAGGTGAAGTGTTTACATGTTGAAGAGCCTTTATTTTTAGGAAATCATCTAAATTTATTTATACAAGTTTAACGTAAAGTTGGTCAGGAGGTATTAGCATGAGTTTTTTATTAAGTGAGGAAGCGCGTAAAAAAATCGTGGAGGCTTTAAACAAAGGCGTTGCCCGTGAAATCGCGGCTATTGTTCAGTACTCGTACCATCATGTAATGGCTGAGGGATTGGAAAGCCCGGCTATAGCCGATCAGTTCGAGGAAACCTCCAAGGAGGAGATGGAGCATCTTGAATCCTTCTCGGAGAGAATCGTCTACCTTGGAGGTGTGCCGACAACGAAGCCTGTGGAGATCAAAACAGGCGGCGACCTTAAGAAGATGGTTCAAGACGACCTTGAAATCGAGTATCAAGCCATAAAGATGTATAAGGATCAGGTTAAGCTCTACGCGGAGTTAGGAGACACTACGACGAGGCTTATGCTTGAGAAAATCCTAGCCACCGAAGAGGAACACGCCGACAACTGGGAGAGAATACTTGGAAAAAGGGTAAAATAGAGGGGTATTTTCAAAACCGTTCCACGCACCACCTACATTCATTTTTTTTACTCCATTAATCCCTCTCAACCCCATTTACCCATCAATCCCAGGCTTAGACACACCTCTACTCTGCCTAGTTAAACAGTTCACGTTTTTAAACGGGTAGGGGAAACGCCGTAAATATTATATCAACGTCTGTGAACAATTAACTGTGAAAGAATGGGGAATGAAAATTGCCTGAGAAGTTAGTTGCTAAAGACCAGCTTAAACCCAGGGGTTTAACGGGGATATCGGATCAACAGCTGGACTACCATTTTGAAACCCATTATAAGGGGTATGTCGCCAAGGTTAACGAGGTTTGGGAGAAGTTGCAGACCGTTGACCGGAGTAAGGCAAATCAGAACTTCAGCGATTACCGGGCTTTGAAGGTTGAGGAGAGCTTCAACTACATGGGAGTCGTTCTCCACGAACTTTACTTTGAGAACCTGAAAGATGGGAGTGGCACAAAGCCGCGTGCAAAGCTTATGGAACACATCGAAAAAGACTTCGGCTCCTTCGAAAAGTGGAGGGAAGACTTCAAGGCATGCGGTCTGGCGTTGAGAGGCTGGGCAGTTCTCGTCTACGACCTCACAAACGGGAAGCTTATTAACAATGGCTTAGACGCCCATAACATGTATGGGTTTTTAAACACCGTTCCACTACTCGTCCTCGACGTGTATGAGCACGCATACTACTTCGACCAGGGACCTAAAAGGGCTCCATACATCGAAGCTTTCCTCAACAACGTAAACTGGAACGCTGTAAATGAGAGGCTGGAAAAGGCGATTAGAACCCACTAGAACCCTAAGACGCTTGTAGACGGCGAAGCCACCTCGACCGTAAAGCCTCAAGCAACATTCAGAGACACATGTGCATCATCGAAGCTAAACCCAGCGCTCTTTAACAGTTAAGGATTGTCGAGGACTTCGCAGGATTATTAAAGGTTGAAAGCTTCAGTAATGAAACGTGTGAAAGTAGATTCAAGTTTAATAGTAACGGAGGGGAAAGCTACGGCGCAAGAGCGAGGTCAATTGCAAGAGCATTCCGATACACGGAGAGACACGAGGTATCTTGGAGCAGCCTTAGGTATTACTGTATCTTTTTTCGTCGTCGAGTTGGTGGGAGGAATCCTTACCAACAGTTTGGCCCTCCTAACAGATGCTTGGCATATGCTAAACGACGCCCTCGCCTTGGTATTCGCTCTCGTCGCTGCGACGCTAGCCCAGCGGCCTACAACGGTTAAAAAAACCTACGGATACTACCGTGCAGAGACCCTTGCGGCGTTTCTAAACGGTGTCTTCTTATGGGTTATCGTGTTTTTCATCTTCTACGAGGCCCTTAAACGGGTTCAACAACCCATTGAGGTGCAAAGTTTCAACATGTTAGCTATCGCTTCCCTAGGCCTCATCGCCAACGGTCTGTCAGCGCTCACGCTTCTAAAGTCGAAGGATGAAAGCCTAAACGTTAGAGGCGCGTTTCTACACGTCATAGCTGACACCTTGGGTTCATTCGGAGCGATTTGTGCGGCGCTTATAATGTTCTTCACTGGTTGGTACCAAGTAGACTCCTTAATCAGCATGATGATAGGCGGGCTAATATTCTACAGCTCAGGGAAACTCATAAGAGACTCTCTAAACGTCCTCCTTGAGGGTGTACCACCACACGTCGATGTAAAGGTCTTGGAGCGGAGAATGGTTGAGTTGAAAGGCGTGGAAAGCGTACACGACCTCCATGTATGGGCTATCGCTTCCACTAAGATGTGTTGTATGAGCGGCCACATCGTTGTGAGAGAGGGAACTGATAGAAAAGCGCTGATCACGACTTTAATCAACGTGCTTAAAGAGGAGTTTGGAATCGACCACACCGCTATTCAACTGGAGGACGAGGGTTACCCGAAGGCTGAAGGTGAACATTAGATACCCTAAAAAGTTAATTTTAAATCGGAAGGGGAAGCTTAATTACATTTAGGGGGTGATTTTCGGAATGTCGACTAAGAAGAAGGAGAAGGGGAAGGGTAAGAGGTATAAATGCGTTGAATGCGGTCTCTTGGTAACAGTTGATGAGGACTGCAATTGTACAGCATGCGATTTGATCTGTTGCGGCAAACCACTGAAGGAAGTGAAGTGATCCAAGGGTAAATCTTTTCACCTATGCTTTGAAGAAGGGACCCTTTACCTTTAAGGAATAGAGGAACCCATCATATTCCACCCTCTAACTAAACCTTGAAATGCTCTTCCATGGCAGTTAACGTAATGGCGTAACATGAGTTGGGATTGTATGGCGGGGAAAACTGAGACTTCTTTAACAGGGTTAGCTGCGGAGTTCTTTTACAATAAGGGTTATACGGTGCAGGAGGAGGTAATCCTTGAAGGCTTTTCCGGGCTTCAACATACCTTCGACCTTCTCCTCATAGATGCTAAGAAGGAGAGAACCCCGGTTTGGGTTAGGGAATGGAGTAGAACCGTCGGTGTGAACATGGTCATAAACCTAGATAAGGCTTCCTCCGACGTGAATATGCGGGGTCCGATCATGGTGGGGGAGAAGTTCAGCGACCATGCGAAAGCTTATGCAAACCGTAGAAAGATTAGGTTAGTCACGAGGAAGGATATTCTAGGCAACTTATAACTTGTGAAAGCCATTTCAATCAGTTACTGAACGTATTGGTTGAGTAAACCTTTCAGCTCAAGCTCTGTCATCCAATCTACGACGTGAAGACTAGGCTTCTTGTTACCAGCTATGGTTTCAAGCATCTCGTCAACAACCTCTTCAACCGTTCTATTCGTTGTGTCTATTTCCGCAACCCTGGCTTCTCCAAGGGTTTCTATGGTCTCGACGAGGCATATATCCAGAACCTCAGCCGCCACGTTCTCAGAAACTTTTTCTGTGGGGTACGGTTTGCGTTGTAACCGTTCCTTCAAGGTTCCGGGGCTACATCTCAATACGAAGGCTAAGTAAACACTTTCCTTAGGCACCACCAAGTGTGCGATGTGTCCTTCGAGTATGATATCTCTGTCAGAAGCCTCGAAGATTCCACGAACCCGCTTGGCTACCTTGGAAAGGTCGGCTATGTAGGTTTTCCTCCGACGATCATACCCTGAGAAAAGCTTATTCTTACGTATTAGGTCGTTGACGTCGATGTAAACAGCTCCCGCCCTATCAGCCAGCGTCCTTGAAACCGTGGTTTTTCCAACCCCAGGTGTTCCAGTAACGACGATTACCCTCAACTATACATCCCGCCTATGACTATACGTAAACGCGGGTTAGTCCTAAGTGCATCCCGGGAAACGAAGCTCCCTCGTTTCCTTCCGGGCGGGATTTGAACCCGCGTCGGGAGCTGTCTCCTATAAGCTCGAGAGGCTCCTATGCTTGACCGCTACACTACCGGAGCTTGAGCCAATTAATCCATCTAAGGATAAATACTTTTTCAGAAGCCAAGTTGAAGTTTATCGGTTTATGAACCGTCAGAAACATGGTAGATAATACTGGAACCGTTATGCAAGGTGTACATCAAAGGGTTCATAGTAGATTATCTTTCTTTTGTCTGTGAATGATCCGTTACCCTGATGGGTGGGGTTTATCGTAGCTTTTAGTTTCTGACTATTCCCCGAGCCGCTAGCCTGATGTCCTCAGCTCTAACAGTCTTTCTACCCGCGTGGGTGGAGAGGACAGAGGCTTCCCGTCCGATCTTCACAGCGACCTCTTCAAGGGTTCTCCTAAGCTCCTCAGCTGCGTCCTCGCTAACCCTGTCAGCGCCCGCTTTCTTAAGCAACCTGTGCATTGGGGCTATTTGAAGCTCGATTTCCGACATCGAAACACCTCCGACAGAACATTTGCTTAAAGAAACTAGTATTTAACCCTTATGCCGAAAAAAAGAGGAGAACAGGCTTTATTATTAGTGACTCGACTGTTCTTCATATCAGTGGTCCTAGGTGTTCACAGAAACCAGTACTTTTTTCCCTGAAAACTACGTTTCGCATCCTCATCGTAAACCATGTTACACGTTAAAAGTCGCGTTTTTAGAAAGCTTAAATAACGTGTTCCGTTGAGATGAAGCTCTGAGTGTTGGATGGAAGGAAAGGAATGGGTAGGGTTAAGAGTGTGCTTGTGAAGAAGGTTGCTGAAAAACTTATGGCAGATTACCCAGAAAGGTTTACAGAGGACTTTGAGTCAAATAAAAGGGTCGTCGATGAGATGGTGACGGTGTACTCGAAGAAGCTGAGGAACCTCATCGCTGGACATGTGACAAGGGTTAAACGCCAGGGAAAAGTGTTCACACCACCCCCAAGCCGGGAAGAGATCTAACCCTAGCACAGCAGGTATCTTTTCACGCCTTTATGACTATTTCCCAATTAACCTGACAGCGCATTCACCCATTCAGGTTCAACCATTAGCTCGATGAGAGGATTCAAGGCTTCACACGGATTCACAGCTATATTTAAAGTTGTGCAGATTAAATAGGGAAAGCCTGTTTATAAAGCAGCTGGCATATGTCTTCAGTAAAGCTTCTCCCTCAGCGTTAGCGTATAGTGTTAAGTATGTCGGTGGGTAGGGTATGGAAGGATGCCTTAGCGACAGCCCATTTAAATACGATGTTGTAATCGTACGTTTCAGCGGGGAGGTTGGTGTTAAGAGCCCATACGTCAGAGCGATGTATGAGAGAGCGGTACAGGGTCATGTTGAGAAGGCTTTAACCTATTATCAGATTCCCTACGACCGAGTCATTCACTCCGCTGGAAGAACCTACGTGTTAACGGTTTCAACCGATGAAGCGATAACGAAGCTCGCCAAGGTTTTCGGCGTATCTTCCATGTCTCCAGCCGTTAAAACAACCTCAAAACTAGAAGACATTCTGGATGTATGCGTGAAAACGGCAGCGTCAGCTTTCAAAAAAGAATCAAGTTTTGCGGTTAAATGCCGAAGAGTTGGAAGACATCCGTATGGAAGTATGGAGGTCTGTGATAAGGTAGGAGAAGCGGTGCTTAGGACGCTCTCACGTAGGAGGCTCAGCGTTAACCTCTCCAAGCCCGATAACGTGTTGAGCGTGGAGGTTAGGGATAAGGATGCGTACGTGTTTCCGCGAACATACAAGGGGGCGGGAGGTTACCCGGTTGGTTCACAGGGGAAGATGGTATGCCTCATACACCCGGATATAGGTTCGCCGGTTGCCTCTTGGTTAACCATGAAGAGAGGCTGCCCCATAGTTCCGCTATACCTTGACGATGCACCTTATGGTGATACGGGTAAACGTGAAAGTGTTTACAACCTGGTTAAGATCCTCCTCGACTGGGCGATAGGCTATAACCATACGAGGATCTACGTTGTACCGCATGGAGAGAATATTAAGAAGATCGTTGGAGAAGCCCCTGAAAACCTCGTACGCGTTATATGTAAACGGGTAATGTACAGAGTGGCTGAAATGATCGCTGATAGAGAGAGAGCTGATGGAATAGTTACAGGGGAGGTTGTTGATGAAAAAGGTGGTCAGACGCTTAGAGCGCTCCATGCGGCAAACACGGTTTTAACCGGTTACCCCGTTCATAGACCCTTAATAGGCTTTACCGAAAACGAGGTGGAAGGGTTAGCGAGGAGGATAGGGACGTATGAGGCGACCAGGGTGGGAAGAGGCTGCATAGTAGGCCATAGAACCCCGCCTACGGTTTTCAACCTTCAAGAGATCCTGGAAGTTGAGAAGAAACTAGATGTGGTAGAGATGGTGAGAACATCGGTTTGTCAGCTTAAAGTACATGATATCAGAATGGGCGGAAACATTGAGAATCCTTGAGTTATTTTAAGCAGGAAGAGTGTGGGAAAAGGCTTTCCAATATTCAGCTTTTTATACTTGCTTGATTTCTCAAGAAAGGTTAGGAGCATGGTATTCCAGTTTATCCATTCTTTAACGTTTGTCGAAGGTTTATAATATCGGCGTTTGTGAGGTTAAGCACCCCTTGGCATTGACTTCGAATCGAGAAAAGTGTGGTCGGACGATTACCAGGAGGGGATGCGGCTGAGTGTTTAGGATAAGCATAGGATTCCTCTACTCTATTAGCGGTCTTGAGCGTCTCATTTAAATTCTATGGAAAACTTAATTAGCGGTGAATGCCGAAGAAGGAGAGGATGGGGATGTTGTCGGCGAAGAGGTCACGTATCATCTTACTTCTCTTCACCTTCACCCTCCTCGTTTCAGCCTTCAGTATTTCTCACTCCCCCGAGCCCATAGGTGCAGCGTATGGAGCCGATGCGCGGAGCCTAAACCTCGCGGATA
>Ga0209314_10000391_pt1 | contig 19268 bp, 17 predicted proteins | sample I19B2metaG_FD_184146 | JGI IMG/M metagenome (GOLD analysis project Ga0209314, IMG submission 184146) | Lake sediment bacterial and archeal communities from Gulf of Boni, Indonesia to study Microbial Dark Matter (Phase II) - ​I19B2 metaG... | ecosystem: Environmental > Aquatic > Freshwater >... | reverse complement strand
GAATACAAGATCGAAAGGGCCCTCCACCGAACTGTCCAGCTGATCGATCGATTCTATCAAGAGCTCCACGCCCACGAAGACAAGTTGATGCTCTTCACCAAGGTTAGTGATGTCCACGAAGCAGAGAGAAGAGGAAAAGTCGCCGCCATGCTTTCCATTGAGGGAGGAGAAGCAGCCGAAGCGGATCTCGGCATCCTAAGAATACTTCACCACCTTGGAGTCAAGGCCATGACCCTCACATGGAACGAGAGGAACCAGATCGCCGATGGAGCTGCAGAAGGCAGGACTAAAGGAGGTTTGACGAACTTCGGCGTCGAACTCGTAGGCGAAATGAATCGGATCGGAATGGTTGTCGACGTTTCGCACATAAGCGATGCTGGCTTCTTCGATGTCATACAAACGACAAAAAGCCCAATAATTGCCTCCCACTCCAACTGCCGCGCCGTATGCAACCACCGACGAAACCTAACAGATGAAATGATCAAACTTCTCGCAGATAACGGCGGGGTCACGGGAATGAACTTCGCTCCGGCCTTTGTCGACGAGAGAAAGGAAAACGCCACTTTGGAAAGAGTCCTCGACCATGTTGACCACGTAGTGAAGATCGCCGGAGTGGACCACGTAGGCTTGGGCTCAGATTTTGACGGAATCGAGACTACCCCCAAAGGATTAGAAGACGTAACCAGAATGCCCTATTTCACAGAGGGCCTAGTCAAGAGAGGGTACAAGGAAGACGACATTCTGAAGATACTCGGAGGCAATTTCCTACGAGTCTTCAGGAAGGTCATCGGCTAACAAGTCTGGGCCGGATGTCTATCGTGATTTTTGCCACATGAAAACGAGTAGGTGCATAGAAACGTCCAAATACTAGAGGAAAATTGTCTGGTACCGGTGAGCAGATTGATCAAGATGTCGGCAATAGCCTGCCTGCTTGTACTGGGCATCGTGCTAACCAACACATCGCTGGCGTTAGCTGCACCTGACCAGAGGAGGTTCTCACTCGCATATTTCGATCTTGACCTTACCTACCCCATGAACGGAAAGCCAGGAGAAACCATCACAATAGCAGTAACTGCAACTGCAAAGAAGGACTGTGAAGTCCAAGACCTATCTGTTGAATTCTTCGCTTACTCTGGGTCTGGAGATCCAAGATCAATTGGGAGCGCGTCTGTCGTGAAGCAGACCAATGTTGTTTCTGGAAACTCCTTCCAAAAAAGCACAGCGCTCACAATCCCTGCAGATGTTCCAAGAAGTTTCCTAATGGCCATAGCGTCGGAAACTGTCAGAACATACACATACACGTACTCCTACTACTATGTGTACCCCTATTGGTGGTGGTACAACGCTTCAAGGTACTGGTGGTGGCACCCCGTCTACTATGGCTATAGAAGTTACTTGGACACCGTAGACAAAGAGACTGGCCCACTAACATACATCCTGGCCACAACACCGGAGTACACCCAACTCAAAGCTGATTATGACAAGTTGACCTCTGAGTACAACAAGCTCTCTTCAGACCAGGCGGCTCTGAATACGCGATACAACCGACTCAATGACGAGTACCAGAGGTTGTTGGTAGAGAGGGAAAACCTGACACAGGAGCTCGCCCTGACCAGAATATTCTTGTACTGTCTAGCTGTCGCTGTGGCTGTCGTCGCAGTCGTGCTCTACCTCCAGAAGAGGGGGCACATAGTCGTAACGCTCCGGCGACAGTCAAAAGCATGAATCCCCTGTCTTTTTCTGCACATCAATTGATCCGGGCTACCACTAGGACCCCGACTCAGCCTGACATTTATGTTGAGATCCAGATGTATCGTTGACGTACTCCTGTCAAGCCCGCTCATAAGAAGTAGTCAGACAGGTTTCGCGCACAGCTTTGTCTGAGCCTGAGAACATTTTGCTGGGCACATCTCATGGAGGAGACTGCTCCGAAAGCTAATCTCGCCCAAGATCCCTCGTTGATGGGTGAGGTAAATATGCTGAAAGAGGAAAAGAGCACCGGCAGGCCTCCGACATACACTGCGCCTAGGCCAAGGTATCAAACCCGAACGCTCAGCCTACCTACGGCGCACTGGGACTTTCTAGAAGCCCTCCGTGACCGCAGGCAGGATCCAACAATCAGTGATACGGTTAGAAACATCATAAACATGGTCCGGGAGCAGATCGAATCCACGTACGCTTCTCCTAGCGGTGCCGAAGGTGTGCAAGGACTGACAGTTCGACGGCCGTCCCTGTGAGTTCCTGTGTGTGAATGAACTCCAGCTGTGGCAAACAAACCATCATATTGCGCGGCAAGACCGACGGCGCATTCAGACGCCGCCAGATCGTAGCCCACATCTACAATCAGTTCTACCCCTTGCCTCTTTGTCTAATGACACCGTCTCGATTCCGGTTGAATGATGACTATTGTAAACGGGCGTCAGTGTTAACGAGAGCGACCCCCCGACGACCCCTCAAAAGGCGGTTGTGCTCCTGCGCGATACAATGATCCATCACGACAGTCAGACCCTCTCTTGACGCGGCTTCAGCAGCATCGATGTTCGTTATCCCAAGCTGCATCCACACTGCTCTTAGCTTGCCGAACTTCTGCTTCAATCTGATGGCTTGGCCTACAATTTCGGGAACATCTTCAGGCCGACGGAATATGTCAACGATCTCTATATCCTTGGCAATGTGGTCGGGGACCTCGTCCAGGCTGGGGTAAGCAGTCATCCCCATAATTGATGCCGCGGTTGGATTCACCGGGATGATTCGGTAGCCGTTGCCCTTGAGATACGCCGCGACTCTGCGGCTTTCCTTGCGCGGATCCTTCGATATCCCAACAATGGCAACAGTCTTGTAACTTGAAAGTATTATTCGAATCTCATCATCCAAACTCATCGGGTCTGCACGCGGCGGTCTCTTGATGGCTTGGGCGGATTAAAGGATGCTTCAAGGCTCGACGCGAGGTTAAAGCTGGGCCGTTGATTCCCAAGGCGGAGTTGGGCTTTCCGCTTACTTGAGGTAGCTACAGTTGTATACGCTGATCACCGGGCCGAGAGACTAAAGTGGCCCCATCATCGATACCACCTTAATGTGACCCACGAGAAGAAGGCGGCTGGCAGAGATGCATAAAGAAACCAGGGCCGGCAAATCGGAGAAGTGGTGGTGGACAGGCCCGTCTGCTGTTTACCTCTGTTCCCTTGCTTCCCTAGTGCTCAACCAGGCTGTCGACAAGATCGTGGGAAATTTTTCATCATACGTCGTCCTCCAGATTCTGATTTTCGCTCTGCCGCTCCTGCTCGTCCTATTCTTTGTGAAGAACGTTGAGAAGGTGCCTTTCTGGTCGTCCACAGGGTTCACAAAGATCTCTTGGCTGAGGGTCGTGGCTTTCACAGCCATTCTGAACTTCGTGTCGTTTCTGCTAAGCGCGTCACTATTCTCGGCGGGAGAGTATCTGGCTCCGAGACTGCCAGAGGGAGCACGATACGACCCGGGAGCAGTCCAGACAGCGTTTCAGGGCCTTCCAAGAGCGGCATATTGGTACATGATTTTCACGTCGGTAGTCTACGCTGGTTTCGGAGAGGAGCTGACCTTCAGAGGATACATTCTCACGCGACTGAGCAGGAAAGGCAAACTCTTCGCAGTGGCAACAAGTGCACTTATGTGGAGTTCCCTGCATCTTTGGTATCTACCGACGTTGGGCTCCACAGGGATATGGCAACACCTTGATGTGCTACTCGTAGGAATCCTGTTTGGCGCGGCGTACTTGAAGATACAGTCTATTCTGCCACTAATCGCAGCCCACGCGTTCTCCAACACATTGCTTCCGTTATCCTTTCTGTATCCGGGAGCTATGGTGGACACGCTTGCCTTTGCATTTCTGACAGTCGGGTTCCTTGTCTGCGTCGGACTCTCTGTTTCTTGGATCTACAGTAGGTTCGTTCGCGGCCCATCAGGCACTTAGGAAACTGGCAGTGAACGTCACTCTGGGCATTCCTCCACGATCCTCACTCCTGAAGACGTTCCAATCCTAGACGCCCCTGCCTGAATCATCATCATCGCGTCAGGATAGGACCTTATGCCGCCCGCAGCCTTCACACCCACAGATTCCCCGACTGTTTTTCGCATAAGTCGAATGTCCTCAACTCTTGCCCCTTCGGCGAAACCAGTAGAAGATTTGACAAAATGAGCGCCGACATCTCTCGCTAAGAGACACGCGTTGACCTTCTCTTCGTCTGTAAGAAAACAGGCCTCGATAATGACCTTTAGAAGCGCACCCTTCCCTTTTATGGCTGAGGCCACAGATTCCATGTCCGCTCTGACATCATCAATCCGTCCTGACTTCAGAGCTCCAATGTTCATTACCATATCTATCTCTGTGGCTCCGTTGCGGATCGCCTCCTCTGCCTCGAACGCCTTCACTTTAGGCGTGGTAGCGCCCAGAGGGAAACCTACAACGGAACAGACGGCCACTCCAGAATCGTGTAGGGTCCTTGCCGCAAGCCTAACATTACAGGGATTCACAACAGAAGCTTTGAAGTTGTGGGCCTCCGATTCCAGACAGAGGCGTCTAACGTCGTCGTCTGTTGCATCGGGCTTCAGGTTAGTATGGTCTATCAGCTTGGCGAGTTCCCGTCGTCTCAATCCTTCTCACCCGTGTCAGTTTCCAAGGAGAGAGATAAAAGATCAAGCTAGGACGGCATTCCGCACATGATGAAAGGTTCAAGAAACACTTCTGAGAATTCACATAATTGAGACCGACAGATCTTCCGAAGTGTGTGTCCAGAGCCTGCGGAAGAGATCGCAAATGTCAGAGAAAATCAGAAGAGCCGTCAAGTCCATCGTCGCCGCAGGCTACCAACTGAGTGACGGCTGCATTGAACTGCTAAGCTTGGTCGAAGGGAAGGTTGACCTAGAACAGCTGGCAATGAGAGCGCTGGACGAGGCCCGTAGAACGAAAGTCTCCCCCCAAGTCATAGACAGGCCGCTTCTGGAAAGGGTTGCCGTCGATATTATTCCAGACAAGAGTATGAGTCGGGCGGTAGCCGTGCCCAATGTGGTCGCCAAGACGGTGCCATATGCAAAGGAGGTCGAGGCTCGCTGCGAGGTCTTGGAAGACGAGTACTTGGAAAGGGGCTCGGCCGCAACTGTCGGAGACTTTGCCAGTTACTTCCGAAGTCGGTTTAGAAAACTCCGAAGCATCGTCCATGAGAGATTAGACGCTCGCGGTGCTGGCACGATCAGTGAGGCCTTGGAAGCTCCCCTAAATGAGAGAGTGCGCTTTATCGGAATGATTATGGACAAACGGGACAGAAAGACACACATCTTCCTTAACATGGACGATGAAGAGAACTCTGCTGTGCTGTTGGTACAGAAGAGCAATCCCGAAGCTTTCGGCGCAGCTCAAGGTGCGCCACTAGATCAGGTGGTGTATGTTGAGGCCATCCGAGGAAAACGAGACATGTTCATCTGTGAAAGACTGTGCCTACCGGACATCCCTGAGCATAGGCCCCACAGATCAGATGAACCTGTACATGTCGCCTTGCTTTCGGACATCCATGTCGGAAGTAAGACCTTCCTCTTGGAAGAGTTCAATAGGTTAATCCTGTGGCTGAATGGAAAGGTTGGCACCCCTAGCCAACGAGAAACAGCAAGCAAAATCAAGTACGTACTGATAGCAGGCGACCTTGTCGATGGAGTTGGAGTATACCCAGACCAAGATCGTGAGCTGGCGATCCCGGATATCTATGCTCAATATAGAATGGCTGCTCAGTTCATCGAGCAGATACCGGACTACATGGAAGTGATCTTCGTCCCAGGAAACCATGACGCGACAAGACAGGCACTACCACAGCCCCCAGTGGCGAAGGAATATGCCGAACCAGTGTATGAGGCAAGAAGGATCAGCGCTCTGGGAAACCCTACCAGACTGCGCTTGCACGGCGTCCACTTTCTCCTGTACCATGGACGCTCATTAGATGACGTAGTCGCAACGGTCCCGGGAATCACCTTCCAGAATTCTGACAAAGCCATGGAGCACCTGTTGAGGTGCCGCCACTTGGCACCAGAATATGGAAAGCGGACATCCATCGCCCCGGAGAAGGAGGACTGGTTAGTCATACGCGACGTACCGGATGTCTTTCACTCTGGACATGTCCATGTGTTGAAGCATAAAGACTATAGAGGAACCACGATCGTAAACTCTGGCGCTTGGCAGGACCAGACGGAGTACCAGCGGAAGATGGGTTTGACCCCGACCCCGGGAGTCTTGCCAGTCCTCAACTTGCAAACCTTGCAGGTAAGCTCGGTTGACTTCACAAGGCCGTAGAAACCGCTTCCCGAGAGTACTGGCTGTAGAGGACGGCCCCTTCTCGAAGGCTGACACATATTGCTTGTTGGTAGGCGTAGTCACGACTCGCAGCTCAATTGAAGGCGTCTCACTTGACCGAATACGTGTGGATGGAACAGATGGGACCGAGAAAGTAGTTTCGCTTGCCAAACACTTCCGAACGTTGAGTTTGATTATGCTGCCCTCGGTTTCGCTCGGCGGATTCAACATCGTGGATCCGTACGAACTCGGCAGAAGACTCGAGGTTCCGATCGTGATAGCTAATCCTAAGAAACCAAACCTGAAAGCCGTCCGTGCAGCCCTCCAACACCACTTCCATGATTGGAAGGACCGAGTCCGCGTGTTCGATGTTATGGGTTCGCCTAATGCCCTTCGGGTCGGAGATGAGGGAACCTTGTACTTCTACTCGGTGGGGATGCAAGCGCGAACGGCGAGAAAGGCGCTCCTTAGTGTGATCCTTTTTGGAAGGAAGCCAGAACCACTCAGAATCGCAAGAATTCTCGCCAGAGCGCTAAGCCACACGTTGTCTGTGAATGCAACGCGGAGAATGTGCCATAAGCGTTGAGACCAAGGCTTCGCCAGAGAATATATCCAAGAGCACTTTTGGTGCTACGCCCAGCCTTATCTTCTTGGTCCTGCCATACCTGCCGAGGCTGACCACGCGCGCATTCAGAATTCCCATTATGTCGAGTTCGTTCAAGAGTCCGCTAACCCTTCTCTGGGTGAGAGGCTCCACATTCGTAAGGCCACACAGCTCTCTGTACACATTGTAAAGGTCGCCTGTGATTGCTCCCTCCGGGACGCGGATGTTAGTGAGATAGGCGGCCACGAGGACCACTTTCGAGTGAAGCGGCAGCGACTTCAACACTTCGGCAACCCTGTCATCCTCGATCTTCTGTTGCGCTAACTTGACGTGATTCTCGTTCACGATGTTCGAACCTTCTCTCTCTGCTATCTCGCCAGCCACACGCAGGAGGTCGAGTGCTCTTCGAGCGTCGCCATGCTCTCCTGCTGCCAAAGCAGCGCATAGCCGGAGAGAAGAATCTAGTAGTGCATTGTCGAGAAAAGCGAAGCGTGCACGCTCCAGCAGTATGTCATAAAGTTCGTCGGCGAGGTAAGGCCGGAACACCAACTCTTCCTCGCTCAGTGAACTGAGAACTCGTGGGTCGAGGAACTCCTTGAAATGGAGGTCGTTCGATATACCCACAATTCCGACCCAACTCCCTCTAAGCGACTCGTTTATCCTGGTCAGTTCGTACAGGAGGCTGTCATCGTTTTGACGCTTCACGAGCGCATCTACCTCGTCAAGGACTATGATCATACATTGTTTTGCGGAGGTGAATGAGTTTCGAAATCTGTCTAAGACCTCTCCGGCGGCTAGGCCTGTGAATGGAACGGCCACAGATCTGGCGTGGCACAACTCGGCTAGAACGCGATAGTCCGTTCCAGCTAGTCGACAGTTCACATAGGCAACGCGTAGAGGTGCACCAGTGTTGGCTGCCCGTCGCTCAAGGTGCGAGACCACGTATTTCGCGACGGCGGTCTTCCCGGTTCCTGTTTTTCCGTAGATGAAGGTATTGGAGACCTTCGATCCGCTAAGGACTGGGGCCATGATCGCCGCAAGCTTGTGTATCTGCTCATCGCGATGGGGGAGAGCGTCGGGTATGTAGTCGTGGCGGAGGACATCCCGATTGGCGAAGATCTTCGTGCCAAGGAGAAATCTGTCAAAGACACGATCCAAGATATTGCTGGAGCTCAGTGAGAAGCCTCCAACGAGGCAGAGTTCCATGTGAAATATTAACGATTCTTGTACAAGAAAACTGAGTGAGAACAACAATTTGTTGCATAAGCCGAAATCGGTCTGGGTTCGGCAGCTCACTGATCCACCCCTACGTTTCCGGTGGAGCAGGTGGAGGCCATGTGTGTTTGAGTTGAGAGGGAGGGAGAAACAGAGGCCAGACGGTAAAGGCCGCATTGTTCTGTTAAGTTGTTTCGGTACAGTTCCATGTACATTTGACACGCCGCCGGCCGTTGATACGTAGCAGCCCGCGACTGGTGCGCAAAGGAAGCTGAGGGGTTCCCGTGCAGTGGAAACGTCATAGTTACACCTTGCGAACGGTACGATGTGAGTCCTTTCGGCCTCAATAAGTCGACCCATACAGCGTTAATTTCGTTTCACTTTCCGTGAACAGCTGCATTTTACGTGCAATACTTGAGATAACAAGCTGATCTCGGCGAATTCGTAGACGGATTTCACGATTGTGTGAAGCCTTTTACGCACACTATTCACCAAAAAATGTATTAACGTGTGAACTGCTAGCGGGTTGAGCTGACGTAGGTGAGAGGGTGCCGGCCCGCAGAGTGAAGGTCGAGTTTTACGATCACGCTGGTGCCAAGCACACCATCAGCATCGAGGGTTCGATCACGAAAGAGAAGATCACAAGGGTCCTTGATTACGTAGAACTCATGGGGAGGGTCCCCGATTCGTTCGCCGACCGTCCGGGCACCACAACTGAACGAAAACTCGAAAGGGTGCGCGCACTTGTCGATCATTTCCAAGGGAAAGCGTTCACGTCAGCAGATGTCCAGCAGGCCTATGAGCAGAGGCATGGTGAACGAATCGCACTCAGCACAGTTTGCACCTATTTGTCTCGGTTCGTTGATAGAGGAGTTGTTGTGCGCTCAGGTTCCTCCTCACAATGGTTGTACTCGGCCAAGCCAGCCGGAACATTCTCATGGGACAATATCGTCCAGAAGTGAACGAGCTTCATACGCCTCCAGAAACTCTCTCCCAATCGTTGTGAGAGTGTACTTAGCAGGATATGCGTCAGACTCCTTCTGAAGGACCCCTAATTCCACTATTTTACTCACCATTCTGCTTATGTGTTCTCTGCTTCGACCGACGATGCGGGAAATCTCGGTAGCGGATTTCGGGCCCCCGACAACTGCTCGGACAATTCTGATGTGGGCGTCAGACAGTCGGCCTGTGGAACGCGCGGAAAGTCCGACGTCAGCCGAGGCCTTTGTAATCGCCCCAAGCTCCTGTCTCAGCCTCTCGTTGTCTTTCAACAGGCGCGAGACTACTTCTCGAATTTTGATTATGCTATCAGCGAGTCTCTTGTTTGCCGCGAGCGCGGTTTCGATGTTGTGGGCCAATTGGCCGAGCCGCTCGCTGTCTTCATCTTTGGAGGCATCGGTCAACATCTTTGACTCAAATTCGTGAAGTTCTTGACGCATGAGGTCTATCATGCGTTTCTGGTCGTCCAAGCGTTTCACGATCCCCATGACCGTCCACTCTCCCATCTGACGCGACGAGGGATCATTCGTTTTGCTCGCTGTCTTGGCCAATTGGCAGGCACTCCATACGCGTCAGATCCCGAAAGGAAAGTATATCTAGGTTTTTTACAGGGGCTTGGGTTCTTCACGTTGACTGACGGCTGGGGCGACGGTTGAACAAGATAGGCGCCAAGCTACACTTCAACGGAGTCGTTCAAGGCGTCGGATTCAGGCCTTTCCTCTACAACCTTGCGATCTGCCATGAGGTAGTGGGCTATGTTCGCAACATGGGCGACGCTGGCGTCGAGGTCCATGTGGAAGGAAACCGTTGCAACATCGAGAGATTTATTCTCGACCTGAAGAGTCACGCGCCTCCGGTGTCCGAAGTTGCTGACGTGCAGGTCGAGTGGACGGATTGCTCCGGCGATTTTCATGAGTTCTCAATTCTTGCAAGTGATGAGCAGCGGTCGCCCTTGGGTTCGATGATTCCTCCGGACATAGGGCTCTGTGATCGGTGCACTGAGGACATTCTCAACATGCGATCAAGGTGGAACCTATACCCTTTCACATGTTGTGCATCCTGTGGACCTAGGTTCACGGCTGTCCTCCAGCTCCCCTACGACAGGGATAGGACCAATATGTTGCCTTTTCCGATGTGTCCTAACTGCCTCAGAGAATACGAAGATGCTCGAGATAGAAGGTTTCACGCACAAGGAGTCTGTTGCCACTCGTGTGGCCCGAAGATTACATTGCACGATAGAAGTGGCCGCCTCATTGACGAAGTTGGAGCATTGGAGAAAACGTCTCATCTGCTAGATGAGGGCGCCATCATTGGAGTCAAGGGAATAGGCGGGATCCACGTGGCAGCTTCTGCAGTTCGAGACGACGCTCTGTTGAGAATTCGTCGTCGGAAGCATAAGCCTTCGCAACCTTTCGCAGTGATGTCGCGCAGCTTAGACACAATTCGTGAATTTGCATACGTTTCGGATTCTGAAGCTCAACTTCTGGGGGGTTGGCGTAGGCCAATAGTCCTCCTCAGGAAGCGTCGTGACCACGGCCTGTCAGATCTGGTAGGTCCAGGATTAGATACAGTAGGCGCAATGTTGCCATACACGGGGATACATCTCCTTCTGACAGAGTTCTGTCGAAGCCCGGCTCTTGTGATGACTAGCGGGAACATATCAGGACTGCCGATGGCTATCGCAAAAGATCAGGCGATTCAAGAGCTTTCCGACGTTGTTGATTACTTTCTCTTTCATGACAGAGAGATAGTTGCACGATGTGACGATTCAGTTGTCAGACTCCTGAGTGAAGTTCCTACACTCATTCGAAGATCCAGAGGGTTTGTGCCTACTCCCATAGCCGTGCCTTTGAAGGCTGAGGCCAACATCATAGGGGTAGGAGCCGAGCTGAGACTAGTCGGAAGTGTTCTTCGAGGAGATCAATGTTACCTCACGCAGCACATCGGAGACGTCGACAATCTAGAGACTATGGTGTTCCTCCAGGACGCTCTTGAACATGTTTTGGGACTTGCTGGGATACCTCACAATGGACTTACCGTTTCACACGATGCGCACCCAAGGTACTTGACATCGAAATTGGCAAAAGACCTTGCGCGTGATTGGAGTGGCAAGACAGTGTGGGTTCAACATCATCACGCCCACGCGGCCTCCCTTATGGCCGAGAACATGGTTCCGGTCGACGAGTCTATAGTTGCCGTAGCTGCGGATGGAGTTGGCTTCGGTTTGGATGGCGATGTCTGGGGCGGGGAGATCCTAGTAGCCTCTTACGCCAGTTTTGAACGCGTCGGACACCTTGCCCGACAGCCTATGCCAGGAGGCGACGCGTGCGCCATTTTTCCCTTGAGAATGTGTGCCGCCATGCTGTCTCCCTATCTTGATGACAAGCGGGTCAGATCGATCCTCCTCTCCAAGAAAGGAAGAGGAGCCCTGAAGGAAGACGACTTGGATAGGCTAGAGGCCCAGCTTAGGGGTGGCCTCGGTGTCAGCTGGACCTCAAGCACAGGCAGAGTACTCGATGCGATGGCTGCTGGCACCGGCGTCTGTCTTGAGAGGACCTATGAAGGAGAACCCGCTATGCGCCTTGAGGCTGTTGCGGGAGAGGGGAATCCAGAAGATCCCTCCTCTGTGCCTAGCTTGTTGGTTAGAGACGGGGGAGTAACCGTTGTGGATACGACGAGGATGTTACTTGAAACCCTCTTGGCAATCGGGAGGATATCGATAGCGGACGCTTGTGCTTCATTCCAGCAGAGCCTTGCAAGCGCCTTGGGGCACGCGGCTACGGAGGCTGCTAGGGACAGGGGCATCTCTCAAGTCGGCGTAACCGGCGGAGTCGCCGTCAATATCCGCATCGTCGAGACTATCAAGAGGTGCGTAGAGGAAGCGGGGTTAGACTTCCTTCAGCATAGGCTGGTACCTCCTGGCGACGGAGGGATCTCCTTAGGACAGGCAGTCGTGGCAGCATCGAAACTGTGATGCTGTGACGTCACACATCGCCCCGGACTCCACGTGCTAGGTCCTTGATTGCTCTCTGAAGATCCTCCCCAATGACTTTAACAGCCTTCAGCCGTTCTTCCGTGACCGCTCCTTGTGCTGGCACCTGCTCTTCAGCGTACGTCTTGATTCGGCTGGCGATCTCCAAGAACGGTTCAAGTTCGGGGTTGTCGAATAGCCCCACATAACCCAACAGGATGGTAGTGTAGATCGATGCAACAACATTGTTTCTGGCTTGAGTCACGGTCCTGTTGAATGATCCTCGTGTGAGACCGGCCCTTCCGCGCCGGAGCTTAGTCCTTTCTTGCCCTGACAGGCGCTTACCCGCTAACTCTTCCCCTAACAGCGAAATTAGAAGACTTTCGAACTGTATTTCTGTTAGATTTGAATGCTGGAGAAGGACTTTAACAACTGGGTCCTGAAACACCTCGTCAAGGGGGCCAGTTGTATTCGGTTGAGGGTCAGCCAAGTCGAACACGTCCTTGAATACGGATTCGTATCCACGGGACATAAAGATATTGTGGCATCCCGCTAACATGGCAACCAACTCCCTTCTATCGAAACACGTCCGATGATTTGTCGACACACAGTTCATCGGCTCAGCTTCACTCTTTCGAATGTCGCAATCCGTGGTATACTGTATACCATATATCATATATGACCCATTATACTGTATACCGTATACTGTCGGACTGGTGGCTGTAAGTGACCCCGCCCATAATCGCATTTGGAAACCAGAAAGGAGGCACCGCAAAAACCACCTCGACGATCAATATAGGCCCTTGCTTGGCCGACGAAGGCCGAAAGACACTGATTTGTGACTTGGACCCTCAAGGAAGTTGCAGCTTGGGACTAGGCATCGACAGCTACGGGCTTGAGCACACTATGTACGATGTACTCTGCAAGGATGGCAATGTGAACGATGCCATCGTTCCCACTGAGATACGGAACCTCTGGATCCTGCCAGCTAACATAGAGCTAGCGGCCGCCGAGTTTGAACTCATCTCAGCCCTCAGACGTGAGGAGATTTTCAAGCATAAGATTGCGCCTGTCGCCGAAGACTATGACTTCATTCTGTTGGACTTACCCCCTTCATTAGGGATACTGACAATCAATGGTTTAGCAGCTTCAACACATCTGATCGTTCCGATTGAAACGGAGTTCTACCCTATGGCCGGCGTCAAAATGATGTTACAGCTGCGCGACTTGGTCGCAAATAGGCTCGGATACAACGTAGAGACAAGATTCCTTCTCACAAAGTTCGACACTAGAACTAGGCTAAGCTCAGAGGTCGCGGATATGATACGCCAGAACTTCAAAGATCAGGTTTTCGGAACCATTATCCCGCGAGCTGTGAAAGTCGCTGAAGCACCTTCGCATGGAAAGCCAGTCACTCAATACGCTCCGGAGTCACCAGCGAGCGTTGCATATCGAACACTCGTCAGAGAGGAGATCTTGAGACTTGGTGAATGAGAGGGAACGCCTCGGACGGGTCGCCAAAGGTCTCTTCGGCGCAGAAACGCCAGATCGGCCACGGCCAACACAGCCACAACCGGCCGGGTCAGTGGCCGAAGCCCAGATCTGGGGGGAATCCATCAGACTCGCCGAAGAGGAGCCACGCATAACCTTCGTCAGCAGCAAGGTTAAGGCGATCCTAGTATACTTGCGTAGGACAGTTCCAGGTGTCAGCGCCTCGAAGATCACAGCGGAAATAGTTGAAGACGCTGTAAAACAGAAATATCCGGAACTGTGGCGACGACTGAGTCAGGAATGATTGGAACTCGAGCATCGCAGCCAAGAACCGGTTTACGTTTAGAACTCCGGAAAAGGGGTGTTCATATGTTAGGTTCCTAGATGGTCTTCGCTTTTTCGGCCAGTCTTTCAAGCAGGTCAGGTCTCAGGTCACGTAGCGTTGGTAAGAATGCGCGCACCCGTCTGAGGTCATCGTAGTCAACTTGCGCGACGACAAAGTCTTCCACATCATATTTCGCCCTTACCAACACTTCCCCATTAGGGTTCAAAAGATGGCTGCCTCCCCAGAACTGAACTCCATCTTCAATCCCGACCCGGTTCACATATGCTAGAAAAACAGAGTTCTCCATGGCACGTGCCTTTGTGAAGGTCTCAAAGTAATCTCTCCGCACTCCAGGAGAAACCGAGACACACGCCACTAATTGCGCCCCATCCGCCACTAGGAGACGAACAATTTCCGGGAAGAACAGGTCGTAGCAGATGGTCAGACCGATTCGGCCAAGAGATGTATTGACGACCGCTGGTTCGTATCCTGGCCGAAAGTACCTTTTCTCTTCGAAAATAGTGGCTGTCGGCAAGTGCATCTTCCTATAGCAACCTAGCAAACCCTCTGCCCCAATGAGGGCGCACGAGTTGTAGATGATTCCTTCAGACCTCGCCTGTTCTGGAAATCCGAAGATCACGTGGATGTTGTTGTCTCGTGCGATCTTCTCCATTTCTTTGATGGAAGGTCCATCAATAGGTTCGGCGAGAGTGTAGAACAGGTCCCTGCAGATATACCCTGTGAGCGAGAGTTCGGGAAAAATTACGAGATCAACGTTTAGCCTTCTGGCCTTACCGACCCATTCCTTCATGGTCCTGATGTTGTGGTCCTTGTCACATTGTTTTGGGGAGAATTGCCCGAGGGCAACTGAAATCTTGCTCATGTTTGATTCTTTCCGTTACGTGTGGAACAGCATCCTCAATTTAAGAGTGTTTCCAGACAGGAGGAGATGTGGCGGCAAGCATATCTATGAAGAGTCACAGAGCCACTGCAGGGAACGCCTGTGAAGTTGACATCTGAAGTTCTGAAAATAGATCCCAACCTAACAGAGAACAGAGTCACCAATTTCATTCGCAACTACATTGTCGGTGCCAACGTTTCAGGGATAGTGATTGGAATCAGTGGAGGAATCGATAGTGCCACATGTGCGGCAACCTGCGCTAAGGCGATTGGAGGCGCAGGGGTACTTGGCTTGAACATGCCAGAGGCTGAAACCCGAGATGAAGCAGACATCAAGGATGCCCAACTCCTTGCGGAAATGTTCGGCATAAGGCTTGAAACAATCGACATTTCACCGATTGTGAAGGCGGTTCTTGAGAAGATCTCTCTCTTCGACTCGAAGGACCGATTAGCCAACGGAAATGTGAAGGCTCGCGTGAGGATGATCGTATTGTACTACTACGCGAATAGGACGAGGCGGCTTGTTGTCAGCTCATCCGACAAGAGCGAGACGATGTTGGGATACTTTACAAAGTGGGGCGACTACTGCGCGGACATTTCGCCTCTCGCTGACCTGTACAAGAGTCAGGTCCGTCAACTTGCCCTCCATTTGGGTTTGCCGACGAGGCTGGTCCAGAAGCCGCCGACTCCGGGTCTTTGGCCTGGTCAAACCGCCGAGGCGGAACTGGGCCTGAGCTACGATCAACTCGACCTCATTCTCTATGGATTGGAACATTTCATGAAAGCGGAAGAGATAGCTCGAGAGCTGGGGCTCTCGGCCGCAGTTGTGAAACAGGTTGAGGGCAGGTGGCTGGGATCAGAGCACAAGCGGAGACAGCCACTCTGCGTGAAACTCGGATACAGGTCCGTAGGTCACGATTTTCGTCTTCCCTACCAGATTTGACAGTGTAACAGTTCAAACATCATCGTGGAAGGTTGAAATAGAAGAGTCAGCAACACAGCCTCATTCATTGGAGGATTCCACACATGGGACGTCGTCGACGCCGAGTGATCAAGGTCGTTAAGAAGAAGTTGCCCACAGTCTTTTCATGTCCAAGCTGCGGCGAAGAAGCTATCAAAGTCGTTGTGAGCAGAAGCAGTAGCAATGCAACTGTTCAATGTGCTGCCTGCGGACTAAAGGAGGTGGTAGAAGCCTCCCCGGCAGACCAGATGGTTGATGTCTACTGCAGATTCACCGACAGGTTCTATACAGCCAAAGGGCCTTCTGCACTAATCCAGCAATACGCGCAGGCAGAAGCCGTCCCGGAGACTCAGACACTGGAGGAAGGCGAGCGTGCAGGCGAAGCAGAAGCGGCCGATGTGTCTACAGAGGCGGCTTCCGGGACGCCCGAACATAAGCCAGTGGAGCAAGAATCCTCGGAGGAGCAAACTCTGGAACCGGAAGAAGCCGCGGAGGAAGACGCCTAGGTCGACGAGGCCCTTCTCCAGATTCTTGTAATCAGCATTATAACCAACCGCAAGCTTATACGTCCAAGAGAAATCTCTTGGCTGATGCCTCCTTGGATGCTTCACCGTATATTCGTGAGATTCAACGGAGATTTAGTGAGATATACTCCGTCGCGGAGTCAGCGCGATCCAAGGGAATTGATCCTCTGCCGAGGCCCGAGTCAGCGGTAACGAGCGATGTCGCCGAAAGGGTCGAAAAATCCGTTGGGCCGCTAGGAGTTGCAAGCCGTATTCGCGAGCTTACGGAAACTATGCCTCGAGAAGAAGTCGCATTCAAGGTAGCTGAGGAGATAGTTCTAGGCAAGTTTGGCATTGGTGGAGAGGAAGCAGGGGAGAACGCAGTTCGCACCGCTCTCTCTATTCTTGACGAGGGGAGAACCGTGGCCCCCATTCAAGGAATATCGGGAATCAAAGTTAAGACGAATCCAGACCGGTCGAAGTACTTGGCAGTGTACTTTGCGGGGCCAATTAGGTCGGCTGGTGGCACCGAGATGGGCCTGATACTCATAGTGTCAGACTACGTCAGAAGGATGATGGGTCTCGAACGATACAAGGCTACTGAGGAAGAGGCGAGAAGATTTGTTGAAGAAGTGAGGCTCCATGAACGTGAAGTGACCCGCTTCCAATTCAAGGTTTCAGATTCTGAGCTGTTGACTGCGATTATGCGGCTGCCCGTAGAGGCAACAGGGGTTGAGACGGATCCTATTGAGGTCGTCTCATTCAGAAACCTGCCGCGGATAGAGACCGACAGAGTGCGCGGAGGCGCTCTGAGAGTAGTCAATGACGGGCTGATCGGGCGGAGTCAGAAGATCGTCAAGATTGTCGAGAAGATCGGAATAAGCGGATGGGACTGGCTAAAGGAGATTCGCACGGCTCCTGTCGAGGAAGAGGAGTCCCGCGACTCGGCTTTCATGGATGATGTTATCGCGGGACGACCAATCTTCTGCTTTCCAAACACTCGCGGAGGCTTCAGGCTTCGGTACGGTCGGTCTAGGAACACAGGGCTTGCCGCGCTCGGAATGCATCCAGCTACCATGAAAGTTCTGCGGGACTTCGTCGCTGTAGGAACACAGCTTCGAGTGGAGACGCCTTGTAAGGCCGGAATAGTGGCCCCAGTCGAATCGATTGAACCTCCAATCGTAAAGCTGAAGGACGGATCGGTTGTTCGCATAGAGAATCCGCGACAGGCAGCCGAACTAGCCAAGTCTATTGAATCGATATTGTTCTTGGGCGACTTACTAGTTGCGTTTGGCGAGTTCCTTGAAAACAATAGACCTCTGCTACCTTCTGGGTTCGTTGAGGAATGGTGGGCTAGACTTCTGTCGCAGGCAGTAGGTCGAAGCGACATCAATGGACTCGCATTGGCTCAGACAGGATTATCGGACGAGCGGGTTCGCGCATTCGTCGAGCGGCCGTGGCTTGAGATGCCGACGGTGAAGGAGGCCCTCTGTCTTTCGAGGGTGTTCGGAGTACCCTTGCACCCTCACTTCACATATTTCTGGGAGGCGCTTCGCTTCGAGGATCTGAGCTACCTGCGCGATGTACTTTCATGCGCCCGGGAGGAGCCTGGTGCTCATGGAATAATGCCAAGTCTGCCTAACGCCTCCAAGCTGAAGGCCGTACTTGAAACCCTAGCAGTCCCACACACAGTGAAGGATGGATTGGTGGACGTATCTGAGAGCCACGGTGTAGTTCTCACGTCTTGCTTAGGCCTTGACAATCTGAACGTTCCGTTGGATCCTGAACGGTCAGTCCTAGAGAACATTTCTAGAGTGTCTGGGCTGACAGTCTACGAGAAAATCGGATCTTGCATTGGCGCGAGAATGGGAAGGCCAGAGAAGGCCAAAAAGAGGGAGATGAGCCCCCCCGTTCACTGCCTCTTTCCCGTCGGTCTGCATGGAGGACCGCGCCGCAATGTGGCTGAGGCGGCGCGAGCTAGTGGCTTGATTACCGTTGAGGTGGTGAAGCGAAGATGCCCCTCCTGTAGGGAAATAACGCACGGAGCCGTCTGCACTAGATGCGGAGAGCAGACCCTCCTTGAGTATGTGTGTCGGAAATGCGGAAGGCCTGTGCCAAGCGACAAGTGTCCCGCATGCAAGACCCAAGCAGTGTGCTACGAGACCAGAACGGTTGATGTTGGAACCATGTTCCGGTCTGCGTGCGCGCGGCTAGGTTTCGACCCGGCCCCAGATCTTGTGAAAGGCGTCAAGGGACTCACGAGTGAGTCGAGGACTCCGGAACCGATTGAAAAGGGAATTCTCAGGGCGAAGTTCGCTCTGTCAATGTTCAAGGATGGAACCATCAGATTCGACGCCACAAACGCGCCTCTCACGCATTTCAAGGCTAGTGAGATTGGAGTCAGCGTTGATAAGCTTAGGGAACTCGGCTACCATGAGGACTTGGGGCAGAATGAGTTAGTCTCCGAAGATCAACTGTGCGAACTCCAACTCCAAGACATTATTGTGCCAGAGCATTGCGGCGACTACTTGGTGAACGTTGCGAAGTTTGTGGATGAGCTATTGGAGAAGATTTACGGCACCTCGCCTTACTACCATGTAAAGACCAAGGAGGACCTAGTGGGCCACCTGATACTCGGCATGTCGCCTCACACCTCCGTTGCTGTTGTGGGAAGGATCGTCGGCTTTACGAAGGCGAGCGTCTGCCTCGCGCATCCGCTGTGGCACGCAGCCAAGAGGAGGGATTGTGATGGAGACGAAGATGCGATAATGCTTGTGCTCGATGTTCTACTGAACTTCTCAAGGTCCTACCTGCCAGGTAGAATTGGGGGAATGATGGATGCACCTCTTCTACTTACGGTTGTGCTGAATCCGGCTGAGGTCGCTAGGCAAGCCTTCAACATGGAGGTCGTAGAGACCTTTCCGCTGGAGTTCTTCGAGCAAGCGTCCCGGCAGGCAGACCCGAAACTGGTTCAAGACATCGTTGAGAC
>Ga0209314_10000387_pt1 | contig 19332 bp, 18 predicted proteins | sample I19B2metaG_FD_184146 | JGI IMG/M metagenome (GOLD analysis project Ga0209314, IMG submission 184146) | Lake sediment bacterial and archeal communities from Gulf of Boni, Indonesia to study Microbial Dark Matter (Phase II) - ​I19B2 metaG... | ecosystem: Environmental > Aquatic > Freshwater >... | reverse complement strand
TTCCGACGAACATCTGGGCTGACGACTTCTCATCCGGCGTCATCTGGTCGATGACCTTCTCGTATCCAGTGGTTGTGAAGTGCTCAACTTCTGCCCCGAAGAGCTTCATGATCATTATTCTGCTTGTGGGGTTGTAGGGTCCGACCCATTCGCTGGGGATAAGCAGCTTCACCTTGTATCCTTTGACGTTTCCGACGAAAGATAGAGCTGGTCCGGTGTTGCCGCTCGTCTGGTCGATTACTGTTCCTCCGGGCCTTAGTTTGCCTTCCTTTTCAGCCTCTTCGATCATACGGAGGGCCATTCGATCCTTGTAGCTGCCGCTTGGATTGAAGTACTCGCATTTGACGAAGACGTTTGCTTCTATGCCCTTCGTTAGCTTGGTCAGTCTCACCATAGGTGTGTTTCCTATGAGGGACAAAGCGCTGTTGACGGCTCTCATTCTGGAGGCCTCTCTAGTTCGTGTCGTCTAGGAGGCTTTTAAGGGCTGGGTAGGTTTCCCGCGCCTTGAAAGGGCGTTCGATTCGGTACAACGTGATTCTCGGCCGAACGGTCAACATCGTCCGAACTCAACTTGTGGTCGACATTCGAGAACCAGACTGAGAACCCCTACCTGAATCGAACGTCTCCTGAAGGAATTGAAGGTTTCAAGAAGGCGAATTTCAATCCCGCTCAGAAACAGATTGTGACCTCGAATGGGGAAGAATCGATCTCGCATTCTGTGTCGAAAGGAACAATCGCTGGGCCACGGAGAACTACATTTTCAAGATTTCCGTCGAGCGCAAAGAGAGATTTGGCGAAGAGTGCCATGAATACAGGAGAAGGGTCCGAACTGGATGCAAAGATAGAGGCACGGCCTCGAAGTCTTAGGGTGCCCGAGTCTCTATAGACTCCGTTTGCGCTCTTACCAACGCTCTCTGTGCACTCGTGCCTCGTCGTATTGTGTTCGCGGAGCCTTCATCTCAGCTGGGTGACCGACCGATATCAGGTTCAGCGGGGTAACGTCACCTGGGATATGTAGCGTCTCCTTGACGCCGTTCACTCTCTCTTCCGTTGGGTACACACCCAGCCAGACTGCCCCGAGGCCGAGCGCGGACGCAGCTATCAGCAGGTTCTCCGTTGCGGCTGAGCAGTCCTGAATCCAGAAGCGCTCGGATACGGTCGTGTCGCCGCACACGACTATACATAGAGGTGCCTCGAACAACATCTTTCCATATGGGTGACCGCCAGCCAGTTCATCCAGATTCTTCCTATCCTTTACGACGATGAAGTGCCACGGCTTACGGTTGGACGCTGATGGAGCGGCCATGGCCGCTTCCAGCAGGGCCTTGATCTTCTCGTCGTCCACTGATTCGCTCGTGTATTCTCTTATGCTCCTCCGCGCGAGAATGGCTTGAATCAGCTCTTGGGTCAAGTTGACTCCCACGCAGAAGATGAAGCCATGAAAGATACTTAACTGCACGGATCTCCTGCCGAGGTCAGGAGATCTCTGTGGCCAGCTTAGTAGCGCTAGAAGTGGTGTCAAGCCAGCGAACTTTCGCTGCGACCCTCAAGAACCGCTGGGTTATGCGTGGTCTTGTGCTGCCTGAAGAAGGCGTAGAGGTACCCGGATCTGTGCATACGTAAACGTCAATAGCGCATGGGGGCATGTTCCTAGAATGGCCGCCTGCTGGGTGTGGGCCTCGTGTATTCTCCTACGATAGGAATCTCTAGCCCGCATCTCAGGCATCTCTTGTCCCTCGTAATCGCGTATTTGGTCACGTCGAATCCGAAGCGGCCTATTAGGAGTTGGCCGCACTCTGGGCAGTAGGTGTTCTCCAGCCTGTTGCCCGTGACGTTTCCAGCGTAGACGTATCTGGCGCCTTCCTTGACGGCTATGCTGTGGGCCTTCTCGAGGGATCTGACGGGCGTTCTGGGCCTATCCATCATCTTGTATGTCGGATAAAACTGCGTGAAGTGCAGCGGTGATTCGGGCCCAGCATCCTTCAGGTGCCTTATGGCGATATCTCTCAGGCAGTCGTCATCATCGTTTATTCCTGGGATGATGAGCGTGACGACCTCGACGTGCATCCCAAGTCTCTTCGCCTCGCCCACGTTCCTCCAGACGGCGTTCACGTCGGCGCCGCAGTATCTTCGAACGGCCTCTTCGTCACCCTTCACGTCGAATTTTATGGCGTCCATTCCGGCGTTTCTGAGCATCCGCAGGGCGTCGAGCGTCATGTAGCCATTGGAGACGTAGGTGTTGTAGAGCCCTCTGGCGTGGGCTAGTGGAAAGACATCGAGGCTGTATTCGAAGAGGAGCGTTGGCTCGTTGAATGAGATGGAGGAGCCCTGGCATTTCTCGTGTTCTATCATCAACACGAATTTCTCCTGGCTCAGGTAGTTCGCCTTTGAGGGTTTGGGGTTGGTTTTGCTTATGTCGTAGTTTTGGCACCATGGGCAGGTGAAGTTGCAGCTCCATGTGCCTATCGTCAGCGCGTAGCTTCCTGGCCAGAAGTGGAAGAAAGGCTTCTTCTCTATTGGGTTGGCCGAGATCGTGGAGATGTCGCCGTACACCAGTGTGTGCAGTTTGCCCTGGATGTTCATTCTGGTTTTGCAGAAGCCGAGCTGTCCGGAAAGGATGGTGCATCTCCTCTCGCAGACGCCGCACTGAAGTGTGTCATCTCCGACCGCTCTGTAGAGGGGCGACTCTCTTACGTTGGGATAGGTTAGGAGCTTCTCATTTTCCAAGTCTTCGAGTTTCCATGCTTCATGATGGGAAAGGAAACATAAATACCAATTCATGTCTTTGCGGCGTATTCGATGGTAGGGAAGCGCCCCATTTCCAATGGAGCAAATATCCGTTGTTTCGAAATTCATAAATAGATGGCAAGGCGAGCACGGCTAACCCCTGAAAGAGAGGCCGACTACGACAAAGGCTGACGCGGTGACCACTGCATTCAAGGTTGATGACGCCAATGAACCTCCGCCCCGGAGTCTTCTCAAGTGTTCCTGCGAAGGTCAAATGGCTCATATATTTCGCTACACCCACAGTGGTAGCCTACGGTTATCTCCTCGTTTTTATAAGCGCCTACCTTCCCGAGCTTGGATTGGACCCTGGATCAGTTGGATTGCTACTCGGAGCCAGCGGCGCCGCTTTCGTCGTCAGCGCAATACCCCTTGGAGTCATTTCGGACAAGAAAGGTCGCAAGCCTCTCCTGCTACTGGGCACGATTGCTCTTGTGCCAATTCCGATAATATTCGCTCTCACCACAGAGATGCCATATCTCTTGGTGGCCTCGATAATTGGGGGAGTATCTGAGGGGGCCTTTCTCTCTACGTGGAATGCTATAATCGCGGACCAGACGACTCTGGAGAATCGTAATCAGGCTTTCTCACTCTCCTTTATTGTCACAACGATAGGAATCGGGCTTGGATCTGCGTTTCCAGTCGTCTTCCCTTCGTTGCAGCGTTTGCTGGCTTTGGATTCTTACTTGGTTCACATGGGGTTTCTAGTTCTGTCTGGACTCTTGGCCGCTGTTACTCCGGTTGCGTTGTGGATTCTGCTCAGAGGGTACGTCGAAACCAGTCATCCGCAGATGAAGTTTGTAGGAGGGAAGAGCATGGGTCTGCTTCTGAGGTTCTCCGCGGTGAACAGCTTGATTGGACTTGGAGCTGGGTTTATCATCCCATTGATACCGACTTGGCTGTTTCTGAAGTTCAGTCTTCCCGACACCTATAGCGGACCCCTGCTCGCTTTGTCGGGTCTGACCATGAGCCTGGCCGCTGTTGCAAGCCCGAGGCTTGCTCGTGAATACGGGTCTGTAAGGGCGATTGTGATCACTCAAAGCCTGTCACTTCTGTTCATGTTCAGCCTTGCCTTCATACCGGATGTCACCCTCGCGGCCACCTTCTACATCATAAGGTCAATCTTCATGAATATGGCAACGCCCGTCTCCGACTCATTTCTGATGAGCATAGTGCCTTCAGAGCAGAGAGGACTCGCGAGCGCGATAAACACTCTTTTTTGGAGACTACCCAACAGTTTTAGCACGGTCTTCGGAGGCCTTCTGCTACAGGCAGGAATGTTTGATACACCCTTCTTTCTAGCCACTGGGTTCTACGTCGTCTCTATCTCACTCTTCTTTGCCATCTTTAGAAATGTGAGGCCGTCTGGATAGAGCTAACAAGGCCTTGAAGAATTGTCTGGATATGATTTGGAGCCGAAGAGAGGTCGTACAGTGATGAATCGTCAAGACGTAGAAGAGGCGAGGAAGACTATAGGGGATCTGGTCAAGAGGACCCCTTTGAGACGCTCGGATTATCTGAGCAACTACTGCAGCGGCGAGGTATATCTGAAGCTTGAAAACTTGCAGGCGACGAACTCCTTCAAGATGAGAGGTGCTCTCAACAGGATGATGCATCTGAGCCCCGAAGAAATGAGACAGGGAATCGTCGCGGCATCTGCGGGGAATCACGCGCAGGCGGTGGCCATCGCGGCAGAGAGATTACGCCTGTCCGCAAAGATTGTGGTTCCCAAGACTACGCCCAAAGTTAAGATCGATAAGATTCGGAAGCATGACGTGGAGCTTATCTTGCATGGGGACATCTATGACGAAGCTGAACAGAAGGCCATAGACCTCGCAAAGAAAGAGCGGTTGACCTACATTTCCCCATATAACGACAGCTTGGTGATTGCGGGGCAAGGAACCATCGGCATAGAGATCCTCGAAGATCTACCCGACATCGACACGGTCATTGTGCCAGTCGGTGGAGGAGGTCTGATATCAGGGATCGGCCTCGCCGTAAAGAGCGTCAAGCCCGAAGTCAAGGTCGTAGGAGTGCAGTCTGAGGCTTCGCCCGCTATGTATGAGTCGCTGAAGGCTGGCAGGATAGTCGATGTGGAGGTCAGAGAGTCTGTCGCCGATGGCCTGTCCGGAGGTATCGAGAGAGGATCGATAACCTTCGATATGACCAGAGAATTTGCTGACGACTTCCTGCTGGTCAAAGAGGAGACCATAAGGAAGGCGGTATTCCTGCTCTGGATCAAGGAGAGTCAAATTGTGGAGGGGGCAGGAGCCGTCGCCATCGCTCCCATAATAGAGAACAGAGACGCTTTTGTGGAAAGAACAATCGTCAGCGTGATAACCGGAGGAAATATTGAAGAAGAGCTCTTCCAGAGCATTCTTGCCTCAGAGGCCAGCAGAGCGAACATTGTCGTCTGAACGAGCTGTCAGAAAGCCTTATTCTCACATCAGTCAACCCCTTCGTGAAGCCAGTTGAGGAGCCACGGATACGGATTCAGATGGTTCGAGTCCAGCGATCTGGACACATTCATTGCTGGGATGAAGGAAAACCTCTTCAAATCCTACGACGAGAGAAGGTTCCACTGGAAGTTTATCGAGAACCCTTCCCATTTGGACTTTATCCCCATAGCCGTCGTCCAAGACAAGGCAACAGGTGAACCAGTCGGCTTCAACAGCTTCCTACCGTTAACGCTGAGGATAGGCGAAGACCGTTTTACCGCAGTCCAAGGTTGCGACGGCTTCGTCAGTCAGAGCCATAGAGGAAGAGGGCTATTCGCGAAAACCATAGAGTTCATGGCCGAGAAGTTTAGTCTGGGAGGTCCGGAACTCCTGATGGGATTCAATGTTCCCGCATCGACCGTCGCCGCGGTCAGGGCTGGCTCCTTGGTGGTTGGAACCCTAAACGACTCTGTACTGAAAAGGAGACGCAGAGGCCGTTCGATGGCTCGCAACGGGGAAAAGGTGTTCCAAGTCCTCCCGGCCAGCCTCGAAGAAGTCCACAGGACCTACGAAAACTGGGCGAAGACTGTGAGTTATGTCCATACATACAGAGATCAGAACTACCTGAACTGGCGATTTGTGAAGGATCCCATAGACATGCATCAATTCCATCTTATGAAGGCCGAAGACCGGGATCTCGGCTACATCATCACGAGCAAGACGCAGGAGGGCAACTCGATCAAGCTGACCATAGATGACTACGTTGTGGAGGGCAACGACCACAGACTGTTGTCCAAAGCAGTCAGCAGAATAGCAGAGCAGCAGGACAATCTGGGTAGCATCCAGATTCGTGGATTTCCGAACAGTGAGCTCAAGAGGGCTCTGGCGCGTGAAGGCTTCCAAGAGAAGACCGAGCCCCTCTACTCTCTCATCCTGAAAGGACTTGGCAGAAATCCTACAAGCAACTTAGGACTCGCCAAAAGAGGCGTTGACCTTACACGACTGGACTGTTGGTATTTGACCGACTCGGACATACTCTAAGTCGCCTGTCTTCTATTTCGTCAGGACGCTTATGCGCTACAAGGATTTGCGACGTTTGAGATAGGTCGCGGCTACGTCTCCTTGCCTTTCGGAGACCAGTAGAAAGAGTATGGCCGGTATTGTCAGGCCTATGGCTGGTATCAGATATACGGATTGCAGACCAAGGGTCGTCAGAGTTGAGGCGCAAAGAATGGGGCCAATGAACATGCCCAGCATCTCGATGCCGCTGATGACGCCCAAGGAAGATCCTAGGAAAGATCGGTCGACCGAATCCGCTACTAGAGCCAGTGAAGTTGGACATTGAAGCCCGATAAAGAACGCGTATGCGGCAACTAGCAAGGCAAGATCGAGGAAGTTGTGCGCCAGAGGCGTCAGGAACAAGGTGACTCCAGCAAGGAGTGCGCCGCCGAAGACAAAGGGTCTTCTCGACCTGAACTTGTCGGATAGGGGGCCAGCAGAGATACTCGAGATGAGGTGTGAGACTCCGACGATGGAGACGAGCATCCCAATCTGGAGATCGCTGAAACCGAGGGCCTGCCTTCCGTAGACGGGAATCACATAGTACAGGAATGAGATCCATCCGAGGCCGATGCCAAAGAGCTCCACAGCAATCGCCATCGCGTTTCTGCTCTTTGAGATGCTTGTCAACGTTTCGCGAATGCCTAGATTTCCGAGGTTAGACGGACCGGGTACGGGCGATGATGGCAGGAGTCGTGAAAAGGCTAATCCACATAAGGCGAGGGCAGACCCTACGGCGAAGATGTACCTATATCCATACAGCTGAGAGATCGTCCCTCCGATCAGCGGCGCAAGGACCATCGAAGCAGCCGACGCATTAATGAACAAAGAGTAGCCGAGCCCTCGTTGCCTCACCGTAAGACAACTACCCACATGCGACATCATCGTAACCGATACAATCGCGTATCCGACTCCGACCAGCATCCTTGACGCCAAGAGCCACGCAAAATCTCTGTCCAAATAGCCAATCAAGTAGGAGACCACAAGAACACCGACTCCAACAACAAACGGCCTCCTCTTCCCAACCGTGTCGGACCATAGCCCAGCGAGAGGACCCGCACCCGCCCTCACTATCTGGTTGACCCCGACGCAGAGTCCGGCCAGCACAGCTGTGGTTCCGAGGCTGACTGCATACTGTTGGAGATAGGGCTGAATCGACGATTCTGCCAGATCTATGAAGGCGATCGCCATCAATACGAGCAGAACGTAGCTTACTGGATTTCTTAGAGTGACGGAGCGGAGCTCTTGAAGCTGAGTTGATTCTTGGATTTTCTGTGGCAACTCCAGACCTCTCCCCGTGCTGGCTGGTTCTACTACCAATGGGTAGTAGAAACGTTACATAAGGCTTCCCAGAAGACTTCTCCGTAGGAAGAGGTAGAAACGTGCGTTACGGCTATGAACTCGCACGATCAGCGCGTTTCCTATTCTGTAAATCTCTTGTACGGTTCGAGGTCTCCAACCCAGTCTCTCTGGTCGACTGGCCAGCTATGTGCAGGGTTTCTTGGCTTGCATATGATTTCCTCTATCTGTATGGCGCCTCTCTTGAAGAAGTTCACGGAGTTTGTTGTTTTCACGACGAGCGCCGTGTCCAGGCCGACCCATGATCCAGCGACGGTTACGACTTCTTCCCCGTCCTTTAATGCGCCGTTGTCGGTTGCCATCAGTGCGGCTCCTACGCAGACTGAGGTTCCTGAGCTTATCATCTTCAGGCAGAGTCGAACAAGGGTTGCCAATGTAGGGATTCCTTCTTTTTCCAGCGTGGCTGCGATGTTGTAGAATGGGTCTGTGGCTCTTACGATTGTTGCTCCACTTTCTTTCAGTCTGTTCCAGATGCGTTCGTCGGGTATGCCGATTTTCAGGTTGCCTATTACTGTGTTCTCGACTCTAGTTCCTGTGGCTGAGGTCACTACGATGAGTTTTATTCCGGAGTTGTGGAGCATCTCAGCTGCTTTGAGAGCACTCAGGCCCGTCTCTGAGGCGACGATCATCTTTTCTATGTCTAGCTCGAGAGCTCTCTGGATGGCGAGTTCTAGTGTCTTCTCTGTGTTGATCTGTCCGCACGCGTTGAAGTAGAAGATGTTCTTCTGTTCGCCTAAGCTTCTGTTCATGGTTCTCTCACTTTCATGATAGCGGTTACGAGAACTCCAAGATTTTTTCTCGGGAAGGTCCTACTCCTTCTTGGTGTCTACGAGTTGAAATAGGAAGCCGCTTGGGTCTCGGATGGTGACCAGTCTGCGTCCTACAGGCGATACTTGGATCGGGGTGTCGAGCTCTATGCCCTGTTCTTTCAGCTCTTTCACGGCGGCTTCGAGGTCTTCGACTGAGACTGTAATGTGATTGTATCCTGGGTTCTCCACCGGCTTGGTTGGGTGCAGATCAACGATTACGCCGTTCGGAGATATGCGTAGTTGCGCTGATTTGCCGTTGTGATTTAGGCGCTTCTCGAGCTTGAACCCGAGTTTCGTGTAGAAGCCTATCGCCTCTTCGAGGTCCTTCACCGTGAAGTGAATATGGTCCAGACCTAGAATCTTCATTTTGATCAGAGCGGTCTTCAGCACCTTCTCACAGAAATAGATTTCATCTTTGTTTGTCCAAAACACGACTGCGGAACCGCTCATCCTCCCAACCCGAGAGGTCTGCTACGGGATGAACGATCTCATTCTCTGGTTTCCTGTATAGTTACACTGCACCAGTCGGCGATTCTATCGCGAAGTCGCGCGCTCCTTTCAAGCCAAGAAACCGTGGAAAAAAGTTGTAGCGGGGTCAGAATAGAGACAGGAAAATATGTCTGATTTACTCGCAGCATCCTGAGGACTTCTTTGCTTCCTTTCCTTTCTTAGTTTTCTTCTTCTCCATGACTTATCACTCCGATACTGCGGTCGAAAACGATAGGGTACCTATAAGTATTCTGCTGAGTTTCCATGCGCGCGTATGAGAGGAACACTCATCAAGTCGGATTTTGAGAAAGGAGTTGACAAACTCAGCGTACTGAACTGGGCTAACTGGAGTTTTCAGCTTGTCCGTGTTGGGAGAACGCTTTGGGGATCAGAGACCGCGAGCTGATTGACGCGAGATGAGTAGGGATCCTATTGCGTTCGGGCTCGCTGCGCGATGCCTGCGCTCACTCTCTTATTAGTGTCTCTATAGCTTCAGCCAGCTCGACTATCGCTTTCTGTAGATTCCCTTCTTCTGCGGATTTTCTGGCTGCTGCCGTCATTTCCTTTGTCTTTATTCGTTGGAAGAGGACCTCGACCCATCCAGTCACTGCTATGTCACCTCCAATGGAGATTGGTACGGCAGACAACGGCCAAGTTGATTTTCATAGCGCGCGCTAGCGACTGCCATTCCGCCGAATAGAAGCGAGACCTTGTGCTGAAGTTTCATGTCTGACCATTTCGTGGATAATGAAGCGCCAAGTATCCGAGATAAAAGTATAACATTTGAACATTTAAGCATTTCCGTTGCTGTACTCAAGCCGATGCTTAGCTATTTCATGGATCAAGCGAAGAAAAAAGGACATTATCGACATTAGTCCGCTACTGATGTTTGCATTTCAGCCGAGCCTGCCTTCTGCATATGGATCTTCGGATAGGGATAAAGGGGATCGTGAGAAACTGGATGGCTGAGGCTGTCGTCTTGGAGGCTATAAGAGTCAAGTCGGTGACCAAATCCTTCGGCACGGTCAAGGCGGTCAAGGACCTCAACTTGGCAGTCAGTGCGGGCGAGGTTAGGGGGCTTCTTGGCCCTAACGGTTCGGGCAAGAGCACTACCATGAAGATCATTTTAGGGGTTCTGAAGCCTGAGTCTGGTGAGGTCTACGTATATGATGTGGACGTGAGGGGGAGGCCGGTGTATGCGAGGAAGATGATTGGATACGTTCCTGAGACACCGTACCTCTACGAATACCTGACTGCGGCGGAGTACCTAGACTTTGTCGGAGTAGCTTACGGTATCGAACGGGAGGCTAGGAGGCAGAGGGTCAATGAGTTGCTTCAGGCGCTGCAGATGGAGACCCACGTGAACGAGGTTATGAGTAGCTTCTCTCAGGGTATGAAGCAGAAGATAGCCTTGACAGCTGCTTTGTTGCATCGCCCTAGGGTCCTTGTACTTGACGAGCCTCTGAACGGGTTGGATCCCAGATCCGCTAGGATTGTGAAGGACCTTCTGCATCGCCTCGCGGGTGAAGGTGTGGCAATCCTGTTCAGTACGCATGTGCTGGAGATAGCTGAGGCGATCTGCCATCGAGTGACGATAATGAATGAGGGCTCGGTGCTGGCGGAGGGCTCCGTGCAGGAGCTCAGGTCGATGGCTGGCCTTCGTGGCTCGAGTTTGGAGGATGTCTTCCTCAAGCTGACTGGAAGTGAAGATACGGCGAAGATTGTGGAGGCTCTCAAGCTGTGAGACCAGCTCTGATCGTAAACCTTTCTTCTGTCTTGTTCAAGTCGTATCTGAGGGCGGGCCGTCAGGCTAGGGTTGGACGCTTCTACTCTCATCCTAAGGTCATGCTCGTAGCAGACTTGGCCGCTTTCATAGCATCCTTTGCCTTGCTCCAGTATGTGCTCCCGAGGGTTCCGGTTGAGATTGTTGAGCTAATGCAGCCCTTGGCTTGGCAGGCTCTGGTTGGGTTCCCGATAATCCTTACCTCAGCCATCATAGTCGCTGGTCTGATGTTCGAGTTGGGGCAGACCGCGGGGCTCTCATCTAGCGAAGCGGTGAACTGGCTGCCCGTATCTCCGAGCGAGTACGTTGCTGCATCGGCGATCTCTATTGCCACTTTGTACTCTGTCTTCTTCGCGGTCGGTGTGGGAGTGACGCTTCCGCTTGCGCTTGAATTCGGTCTTATGTATGTCTGGCCTGTTGCGATGCTCCTTTCGGTCTTGGGAATGTTTTTGGGTGCTTTCATTGTTGAGATCCTTAGGGCGGCTATGAACAGGGTCTCTTCGACGGTCTATGGTAAACGCGGTAGGTTTGGGATCTTGTCTAGGCTGGTGCTTCTCGTCCTGCTCTTTGTGGCGGTTCAGATGGCGTTCAGCCCATACATTCTGTATGCAGCCCTTGGTGTCATCGCGGCTGGTGTGGATGTTGCTTGGGTTGTGCCCGTGATCTGGCCGTCAGTGGCTCTGATTCGCCTGATCAGACTCGAGATGTTACCTGCCCTGGCCTTCGTCGCTCTATCGACGGCCTTCACAGTGCTAGTCTTTGAAGTGGCGTCGACGCTCAGGCTGAGGTATTGGAGTCCTAGCCCCGTCACGATAGTGATCTCGTCTTCGGCCGAATATGTCCCGCACACCTCAGGCCTTACGAGGTTCGGCTTCAACCCTCTGGAGGCGGCGATAGCACTCAAGGAGTTCAGGGCTCTCGTGAGGCGTAAGGACATGGCCAGGTTTGTGGCCATACCGATAGTCTTGGTGATATCGTTCATGTTGCCGATGGTGTTTGCGCCATCGGACTCCGCTGGGAGATCTCCTGGATTCTTTCTGGCGGCGATGATACCATTCATGGTTCCGCTCATGTTCTCCACGATAACCGTGGGCCAAGAGGGAAAGGCGGTCATCAACATATGTACCTTGCCCATCTCGGCGAAGGAGTTCATTAAGGGTAAGCTCACCCCGGCATGGACGATATCCGCTGTAGTCGCCGTAGGGGTCGTGGGTGCCATGGAGACGGTGGCTCCGATGGGCGCTGAGAATGTGCTGGCAGCGATAGTGGCTGGTCTGTTCGTGATATTGATTGGAAGCTTCATAGGACTCGGCGTGGGGTCAAGGTACCCGGACTATGCGGTTGGAACGAGGAGTAGATATGTGACGCTGAAGGGCTTCTTCATAGGTTTTCTAGCCAACGGGTTTTCGACCTTGGCCGTGTTCGCGCCTGTGACGCTTTACGTTGTGACGAGTGGCGGTATCCGTGGTTCGGTTCCTCTGCCCTCTTTGAGCCTCACCGCGATGCTTCCGATAACGATCATCATCGGATGCACGCTGTCGTATCTGGCTTACAGATACTGCAGGACAGGCGTGAGTTATCTTCTATCAAATCTAGAGGCCTAGAGCGGCCTCAGAGAGTTCGTTCTATCTGTCTTGATGTCTTTGGGCGAAAAATGAGGAGGGGCGAGATTCCTAGTGGACTGCGCCCAGCGCGCTGTCAAGCTCGTTGATGATGTCGCGCACGTCTTCCGCGCCGACTGAGAGGCGAATCATGTTTGCCGGTATTTTCGCGAGTCTTCTCCCTTCCTCGCCCTGTTGCTGGTGAGTGCTCACAGAGGGGATCGTCGCGACAGACTTGATTCTTCCCAGGTCGGTGGCCCTGAAGATCATGCGTAGTCTGTTGAAGACCAGCCGTGTGTTCTCGAGTCCGCCTTTGACCGTGAATGAGAGGAGATGTCCGTAGCGGTTCTCGTCGGAGTCGACTAGCTTCAGGTACTTCTTTGCCAGTGCGTGGAGGGGGTGGTTTTCCAATCCTAGGTAGTTTACGCTTTCGACCATTGTGTGTGCCTCAAGAAACTCTGCGACCTCCATCGTGCTCCTGCTCATGCAGTCCATGCGCATTCTTAGCGTCTTCAACGAGTCGAGCGAGTGCGCTGCGGTCTCGGCGGACATACATGGCCCGGCGTCGCGTGCAGGCCAGAGCTTGACCCAGCCTGCGAAGTCGTGTCGAATCTGATCGTCGGGTGCGGCTTTCCATACGATGTTCTCTCTGCTCACCAGTGCGCCGCCGATGACGCGTCCGCTCGCCGTGATTGATTTTGTGAGTGAGTGAACAATTATGTCTGCGCCGTGTTCGAAGGGCCGCATCAGGGCTGGGGTTGCGACCGTTGAGTCGATGATGAGGGGTACACCGTGTTTGTGGGCGATCTCTGCTACGGGCTCTACGTCGAAGATCATCAATCCTGGATTTGAGGGCATTTCGCCGTAGATGAACCGGGTGTTCTCGTCGATCTTCTCTTCCCATTCGCTTGCGTTGGCTGGGTCTTCGATCCATCGCACCTCTATTCCGCGTTCTCTGCGGTAGCGTTCGTTGAATAGCTGGAACGTGCCTCCGTAGCACTGTGCCATCGAGACTAGGTTCTTCTTTTCGCCGTTCCCTCCGCCCCTCAGGTTCACTAGGAAGGGTTCGGTTGCTGTCTTGACCGCTGACATTCCTGAGCTGGTGCAGAACGCGCTGGCGTTGATCGGCTGGTGGTAGGATTCGAGCATTGCGAGGACGAGTTCGAGGTAGCCGATCGTGGGGTTTGCGATTCGTGAGTAGACCCATGATGGGATCTTGTAGGATAGGGCTGCTTCGAGCCAGTAGGCGTTCTCGAAGGCTTGGGCGGATGAGGAGTAGACCGGTTCGATCATCGCGCCGCTGTTGTTTCTTAGGGCTTCCTCGGGTGTGTAGGCGCCGTGCACGCAGATCGTGGCGAAGCTTTTCTTCCTCATCTCGGCGACTTCTTTTTCCCAGATCGCCTGCTTCTCGCGTGTTTGATTGATGACTCTTTCAAGCTCGTCCTCAAAACCCATAATGTTGACCACCACTTTCCTTCGGTCTTCAGTTCTTTTAAGGCCTTAGCGCGCGATTGAGTCGACCTACGTGCGGGTTCCAGACTCCTCTAATTCGATGCGAGGTTGTCTAGCCTTATATGCAGCCTTCCGATCACCTTGGTATTGAGGCAGTGTCTACGGCCGTTGAATTTGGCTCAAGAATCGTTTCCTGAATGCGATCTCAGCATCCGGGGGAGACGGGTGCTGAGGCGTTGTTTGATAAGTTGTTTCTTGCCCTTGTACTCGTATTGATCGTTGTCATTGGTGTGGTTGGAGTCCATGTACTGCTGGACACGCTTTCGGGTTTGAGCGTTCGGGCGGTTGGCCACGCTTCGACGGCGTTTCTGACTTCTGGTCTGATCTCATGACGCATGTTCCTCAAAGCCATGCCTCGCAAAGGTAATCCTGGTTAACAGAGGTGAATCATGATGAGTAAGATAGTTAGAACATTCAACGCGGACAAAATCTTCTTTTTCGTGTCTCTGCAGTCATGTATGGAGGCAATTTCTCATTGTTGTCTCCTAGCATTTGGTCTCCTAGCGCTCTAATTGCGTGATCAGATTTGCTTTTCAGATGTGCGGAGGGCTAGTGCCGTCTCCTTGTTGATCACTTTCCGGTATATTGGGTTCGACTCGGCCTCTTTATTGGTTGCCAGATGTATTTCGAATGGATGATAGAGTGGCAGGTTGGCGGCCTCCTCGATCTTGGCCTTGAGGTCGCTCCTCGCCCGGGGATTCTCCGGCAGGTGGTCGGCGACTATCAATAGGTCGACATCGCTTCCTCCTGTTGCGTGCCCCTCGGCAACGCTTCCGAAGACGTGGAGTTGGCATGGGCCTAGGACCTTCTCCGCCGCTTTGGCTATGGCTTCAGACCAGAGACGCCAGTCTCGTGCGATCTTGTTGATCTCAGTCCTTGCTCTGAAGAGACTTGACAAACTCTATCACCTTCTGGGCGAAGTCCAGGAGTTCTTCGGCCTCTTCTTTGTCGTATTCTCTCGGCATGTATCGAGAGCTTATGTAGGCTTCTTCGAGTCTGATGAGTAGGCTTCTGTTCTCTCTTATGAAGTCGTCCACGGGGTTGGGTTTGCGCGATATGTCCTTGAGGACGCTCATCAACTTCCGGATGGCGTGGAGGCGGGGCATCTCGCCGGTCGCCTCAAGTATCGTGGACTTGAGGTAGAGTTGGGCGGCTTGATCTGCCATGAAGGCTGCGATGTCGTGGTTTCCGTCGAGCAAGCTTCTCCTGCCCGAGTTGAGCATTCTGAGCGACCTATCTCTGAGCAGGTTGACTTCCCGATAGCTCACAAGCTTTGCCTCCCGTCGATCCCTCCTCGTTGCGAGCGACGGGCAGAGGGAACAAACATACCTCACTACTTGCGATGCTCATAAGTCGATCTGCGAAGGCGACTCGACGCTGCTGGTTAGGGGTGTGGGAGAACCTCTTCTTAGGTGGGTTCTTGCATTTGCGGAAGGGCCTCATCCCTTATCTGAGATACGTACGAGTCTAGATCTCTTGGTCCGGCCTCAGGTAGATTCCGAATCCCTCGAAGTTGTATCTCTTCAATCCCTCATCGATTACATGATGGGCCTTGCCTGACTTGACTGAGCGGAAGGCCCCGGCGACCTTGAATAGCACATCGCTCTTGACCCATGGTTCGTTGTGAGCCGGGCAGAGGGCATCAACCAAGGGTACTAGCTCAGTCATCCTCTCAACGGTGTCGTGGTAGGTGTCGAAGTCTGATTCTGGGAAGTGGGCGTAGAGCGGCCCGGGAAAGAAGGTGTCGCCTGTGAAGAGGAGCCTCTTCTTGGAGTCGAGGAGACATATGCAGCCGGGCGAGTGGCCAGGCGTATGGATGACTTCGAGCTCTCTTCCGCCTAGGTTCACTCTGTCACCGTTGTTAAGGAGTCTCGTGGGGGTTGATGGAGGTATCTCGTAGCTCTCCGGGTCGAAGTCTTTTGGGAAGGGTTTCCACACCAGATCTTCATTCAGGTGCTTGGCAAGTTCTGCGTGTGGGAAACCTCTCTTGAGGCGTTCGATCTCTACTAGATTGTCAAAGACGGAAACTGTGTCGAAGAGGTGGTTCCCGCCGACGTGGTCGTAGTGTGTGTGTGAGTTGACCACCTCAATGGGAAGGTCTGTCAGCTCGCTGACGGTTCTCTTGATGTTGGCTATTCCCATGCCTGTGTCTAGAAGGATGGCCCGATCCTCGCCGCTGATTATGTATGAGATTGCTTCGTCGAACTGCCCCGGCTCATAGATGGCGATTGTCTGAGGTTCCACCACGTAGACTTCGTACCAGGTCTCCTTGACTTCGAGCCTCCTCAGCTTCGAGTAGGCGGGCCTTGGAAGCTTCATCCACCACTTCTGCTGCTGGTTCTCCGATCCTTTTTCTGAGGACATCGCCATCCACTTGTATGTGCGACGTCTGGGAAAAGAGCGCTTCCAATTTGGCGGAGTGCGCTGGGTTTCCTATCCATATGAAGTGATCAATTGCGGGAATCTGGCTCGAAAGCCCGCGCATATAGGAGCGATAGACTCAGACGCACACGGATTTAGACGCTTTGGAGGCCGACTACCTCGAATTGTTTGAGTCTCCTAAAGTCTTCGTCAAAAGTTGCTATGTTCGTTATTCCGTTCGCTCTGCACACGACTATGGTTGTGCAGTCCGTGAAGCTGAGACTTGGCTCCCGCTGTTCTTTGAAGGTTTTCCATGCTAGGTTGAAGAGGTCTTCGTCGACCCTGAAGAGGAGATTCGCGCCTAGAAGCGTTTCGCCTAGCTCCACCGATCTATTGAGGTTCTTTGTCTTGAATAGCATAACCGTCATCACCTCGTCGAAGATGTAGTCGGTGATGGCGGGCGATCCGTATTTGCCCCTATCTATGTCCTCCATGAGTTGGAGCGCTTTGGCGTGGTTTTCGTCCGCCTCGTTTGAGTAGGCGACTACGAGGCTGGAGTCGAGAAGGATCATTGTTCTTCCCCGTAGAGGAGCCGGTCGATCTCTACGCTGAGCTTCTCGGTCCCGCTCCCCCAGTTGAAGGGCTTTATGTCGAGGAGCCTTGCCTTGGGCTTCGCGCTTCTCCGGCTGACCCACATCTCCATTGCCTGTGTTACGGCTTCGCCGAGCTTCATGCCCTTCTCGACGGCCTTTGCCTTGAACCTTCTGAAGACAGCCTCGTTCAAGCCTCGGATGGTGATGTTCACACTAATCACCAATTGCACACTTGTCCAACAACGATTAAGGCTTTTCGAAGACACTGGGTGCGTATGCTGACACTGGGTGATTTTGCCGTGAGGCTCAATTCAACCCTGCGAGGTGGCGATGGCGTAGCTATTCTATGTCGTTGGCTGATCATCGATGAGCAAACATTCGAGAGATGGATTGAGACCATGAAGCCTCTCTGGGACGGTCTGAACGGATTCCTGAAGGGGGAGAGAAGGCTGGGATTTCTATTCTAGATCTTCCCGAGATGTTTTAGGAGCGCCTTTATCTCTTCTGCTTGGTAGTCTGCTCCTCGTGCTTGGGGCATCATCACTGCGTCTGACTTTATTATTCCCATCAGTTTGAGTGCGTATTTGTGTGCCCATTGCCAGTTCTCGTAGAAGGCTGCGTCGTTCCACGGCAGGAACTTCAGGTACCAGTGCTTTCTTGCCTCCTCGATTCGTCCTTGTTCGACCAAGGATAGGAGTTCCACGCTCTCTCTTGGGAGTATGGAGGCTGTGGAGGTTGTTATGCCCTTGCAGCCTAGTAGGAGATATCTTAGTGTAAGTGTGTCGGCACCACAGAACTTGAAGAGCCTATCTCCTAGAGCCTTGTCGAGTTCTTGGAGTAGGTCGCAGCTTCGCCATGCGTACTTCATGTATCTGACTTTCTCTTCGTCGACGAGCCGTTTCATCACCTCGAATGGTATGAGGTCTTCACCTCTGGCGTATGGGGCAACGTGGATTTCGACGGCGTCTGCCATGGCCTTGAAGTGTTCGTACAGCTCGTCCACGGTGTAGGGGCCGCGCCCCATTGGGCCTTGTGGGTTGAAGGCGAGTATCGCTTCTGCACCGAATTCCTCAGCCGTCTTGGCCAGTTCGACTGCCCTTCTTGTGCTCATGGTTGCGCAGCCGACCATGATCGGTCCTCTTCCGTTCATGTGGTCGACGGCTGTCTTCAGAGTTGTTTTCCAGTCCTTGTCGGCCATGAGGTAGCCTTCGCCTGCGGCTGCCAAGATGCAGACTCCGTAGCATCCGTTCTCCATCTCGAAGTCTATGATTGACCGTATTCCTTCCCTGTCGATGTTTCTTTCCTCTGTGAGAGGGGTTGGAGGTAATGCTATGACTCCTCTTAGTTCCTTCAATTTCCGTCGACTCCCAACAGATTGGCTGCTATTCAGCGGGGAATATAGTATATATACTATTTCTGCGAGCCACCCGCCCCTCTTGGAAAAGCACGCAATACCTATCATTGATCACTGGCAATTGGAGCGGCCTCACGGCAGCTTCGTGGTCGTGGTTCTGGATCATAAGAATGGCTGGTAGGGCTTGGAGACGATGTAAGTACAGAAGCCTGTTTTCTGGAAGCCTTCACAAAAAGAAAAGTGAGTGGGCTAGCTTCCGGATACGCCTTCTTCCCACCACAGGACACTCGGATCTTTCTTGCACAGCGTCGGCTGCAGATAGCAGATGTAAGCTCTCAGAGAATTCGCAGAATACTCAGGCCAGTCCGGATGATTCTTGGCAAGCCACTTCACGTACTCGAGCTTCGGCAGAGTCAGGAAGCATGTCTGCTTCTCTCCTTTCAGCGTATAGAAGACGGTGATGCTCTCCACCTTCCCGTCGAGGGTGAAGCGGTGATCCACTGCTTGTTCTGCGATGTATCTGTACCGTGTCTCCGAGTTCGGAGACCAGTTCATCAGGGCGCCGCCCACATAGTCGCCGGGTGCACCCCTGACCAGCACAGAGAAGGTCTTGACCTGTCCTTTGGCCCAAGGTCCGGTTGGATATATGTAGACGGCGTTGGCGGCCCAGGTCCAATCATAGTACCCTCCTTTATACTCCGTCTCGTAGCCGGTGTAGCCGGGCTCGACGGGCTTTCCGTCCAGTAACGCCTGTTCTACGAGAGCGGTCGGCTCGCTGTACACGGATTCGCCTTTGCTTGCGAGGTAGAATTCGAAGCTGGGGCTTGGATAGTCGCTCTCAAGCCGCGCGTCTACCCAGATTCCCGTCACGTCATCCTTGTCCATCCTCCAAAGCCAGTGGTTCTTGCTGTCCAAACTGAACGGTGTCTCGTGTTGTATGTCGAATACGTGTGTGTGGCCATTCATGACCGGTGTGCCCGAGTCATCATAGTAGACGCGGTCCCCAATATTCCAAATTGATTTTGCTAGGACTTCTTCACCATCCCATCTGATCCAGGCGTACATATTGTCCTTCTTTTCGAGATAGAAAACATCAACTGTCTCCCCATCGCCGTTGAAGTCGTACTGAACTTCCGCTTCGCTTATCTCGCCGCACCTTGTTCCACATTCGTAGAGCGGAACAGTATACC
>Ga0209314_10000386_pt1 | contig 19343 bp, 15 predicted proteins | sample I19B2metaG_FD_184146 | JGI IMG/M metagenome (GOLD analysis project Ga0209314, IMG submission 184146) | Lake sediment bacterial and archeal communities from Gulf of Boni, Indonesia to study Microbial Dark Matter (Phase II) - ​I19B2 metaG... | ecosystem: Environmental > Aquatic > Freshwater >... | reverse complement strand
GGAATACTGCACAGGCAGAGGTTCTGGACAAGGTGCTCTCTGAAATGAAAGCCCCTCTTGAAGCGGCTGTAGATGTTGATGTTGATAGGGACATCCTCATGAAGAGGTTGACAGGAAGAAGGACATGTAAAAGCTGCCAGCAGATGTACAATATATATTTTTCTTCTCCAAAGAAAGAGGGAGTGTGTGACAAATGTGGTGGTGAACTCTTTCAGAGGGATGATGATAAAGAAGAGACAATCAAAAGAAGGCTTGATGTGTATGACGCCCAGACAGCACCCCTTATGGATTATTACAAGAAAAAGGGAATACTGAAATCCGTCATGGGTACAGGCAGCATTGATGAGATATTCAGTAAGGTTTGCAGTGTCATAGAAGGCAAATAAGCATTTGCTTATAACGAAACTAAAAGGAGGAAAGTTATGGAAATGATTGGTCATGGCGGCAAAGAAATCGTTGAACGAGTTCTGCCAAAAGATGCAGCGATTAAGAGGTTAGCCGAGTTAAAGGCTGCCAAGGTAAAGGAACTGGATGTCCGTTTGCAGTTAGCTACAGAAATAATAGATCTTGCTTACGGGTTTTTCAGCCCTCTTGAAGGGTTCATGACAAAGGCTGACGTTCAGTCTGTCTGCGACAATATGCTCCTTGCAGACGGGAAAACAGTCTGGAGTATACCGATTGTTTATGATATCTCCAGCGAAGAATTAGAAAAATCGGGGATCAAACAGTACGATGAGGTGCTTCTCACCTACACGGGGAATCCTTTTGCCATCTTTGATATCACGGATATCTTCACCTTGGACAAAAAAGAAGTGGCAATGAAGGTCTATGGAACCACAGAAGACAAACATCCTGGAGTCAAGAGAACATATCAATATCAGGACAAATTCCTTGGTGGAAAGATAACCCTCCTGAATCCTCCGAAGATAAACGAGCCCTTTACAAGATTCTGGCTCACCCCGAAACAGATGAGGGAAAGATTTAAGGAAAAAGGATGGGAGATGATCATCAACCATCAGACAAGGAACGTCCCGCATACCGGCCATGAATGGCTGATGAAAGGTGCATACTTAGGAGCTTATGGCTCTATGATGGTAGATAAACCTCGTGGAGGTGTTCTGGTAAATGCGATGATCGGCTCAAAAAGACCCGGCGATTATATTGATGAGGCAATAATCCTTTGCCAGGAGGCGCAAGGTAAACATGGATATTTCAGGGAAGATATCTTTTTAACCACATGCACCCTCTGGGATATGCGATATGCCGGGCCGAAAGAAGCAATATTCCATGCATGCCTGAGGACCAACCTCGGCTGCACCCACCATATGTTCGGAAGAGACCATGCCGGTGTTGGTACCTATTATGATCCATATGATGCTCACAGGATCTTCGATAGACTGCCGAAAGGTTCTCTGAATATCACACCTATTTTCAACCTCGATTGGTGGTTCTGCCCTGTTTGCGATGAAGTTACTTATATGGGTCTATGCGGCCACAAGGATAAAAAGGCGTCATTCAGCGGTACCTTAATCAGAAGTATCATCCAGGATGGTGTCAAACCTCCTCGCCGGATCTTCAGGCCTGAAGTTTTTGATATGATTATGGAGTGTGCTGAAAAGTACGGCTTTGGCAATGCGTTTGTTACAGAGGATTACTTAAAGAGGAGAAACCCGGTATTTACCATTGAACCTTTAAAATAAAAACTTGGAATAAAATAAAGGAGGAAAAATATGGCTGAAGAGACTTATCCAATTAATTTATGGATCAACGAAGAACGGCTCGAAAAACTTCAGGCAGCCGGTCTTGCAGGTATGTGTAAAGAAGTGCTGGCAGGGTTAAAGGTTCTTGCTGTTCCCAACACAGCAGAACAGAGAGACAAGATTCTCAAAATATTCCCTATGGCAAAATTTGATACTGCTACTACAAAAAGTATTGAGTTACTCCCAAAGGCAGTAAAAGACAAGATATTTGACCTTGTTGTTAGCAAAAAAACATTAAATGTCATGGATGAGTTTATTAAAACTGTGGAGAAATAACACGAGGAAAGGAGGTGGAAAGACTTTTCAGGTTTCAGTTGTTGTTGATCAACTCTCAACTTATTAATCAATAAAAGGAGGTGTGGTTCAATGCCAAGTTTTGTAATAACTGAAAAATGTGACGGTTGTAAAGCTCAGGACAAAACTGCATGCCAGTATATTTGTCCCCATGATTTAATGGCTCTCGACAGGGAAAAGATGAAGGCATACAATCAGGAGCCTGAGCAGTGCTGGGAGTGCTTTAACTGCGTAAAGATCTGCCCTCAGCAGGCAGTCGAGGTAAGGGGTTACTCAGACTTTGTTCCTCTTGGATCCAGTACCATCCCCCTGAGAGGTACTGATTCTATTATGTGGACAATCAAGTTCAGAAGTGGATTAACCAAGAGGTTCAAATTCCCTATAAGAACAACTGCAGAGGGTTCTGTTGATCCTTATGCAGGCAAACCAGAGCCTGATTTTGCAACGATTAAGAAGCCTGGTTTATTTACAAAGCCTGCAAGGACTGAATAATTAAGGAGGTGAAGAATAAATGGAAAAGGAAACCTGTACATTTTCATATTGTCAGAAGCCAGAAGTTACTGAGGTTGAATGCGATCTTCTCATAATGGGCGGTGGTATGGCTGGTTGCGGTGCAGCTTTTGAGGCATGCCGCTGGGCAAACGCTAAAAAACTGAAGGTCGTTTTGGTTGATAAAGCTGCAACCGACAGGAGTGGCGCGGTTGCAATGGGTCTTTCCGCTATCAACACCTATGTCGGCGAGAATAAGGTTGCCGATTACGTGAAATATGTCAGGAACGACCTCATGGGTATCATAAGGGAAGACCTCGTATACGACCTCGGCAGACATGTTGATGATTCTGTCCACCATTTTGAAGAATGGGGTCTACCGATCTGGAAAAAAGGCGATGACGGGTTCTCCATCGACGGACATGAGGCAAAAGAGCTGGGCAAACCCATGCTGAAGGATGGTGGTACACCCTGCAGGTCTGGTAAATGGCAGATCATGATCAATGGTGAGTCCTATAAGGTTGTCGTTGCAGAGGCTGCAAAGAAGGCTCTTGAGACTAACAGGGCGGCTACCGGTATGGCTCAGAACCATTTTGAAAGGGTATTCATTGTGAAGGCTGTAATGGATACAAATGGGAAAAACGTAGCAGCAGCCATCGGATTCAGTACGAGAGAAAACAAGATTTATTCCTTTAAAGCAAAGGCAATGCTCTGTGCTACTGCCGGAGCAGTTAACTGCTTCAGACCGAGGTCAGTTGGTGAAGGTTTGGGAAGAACCTGGTACCCGGTGTTTTGCGCTGGTTCAGGTTATGCCTTTGGCATGCAGGCTGGTGCAGAGATGTCCTTGATGGAAAACAGGTTCGTGCCTGCGAGGTTCAAAGACGGTTATGGACCTGTTGGCGCATGGTTCCTCTTCTTCAAGGCAAAAGCAACTGACAGCTATGGTAACGACTATTGTACTGATAAAGAGTATTTTGACGACGCAGTTGCCAGATATGGAGACTATGCAAAAGGTCTCGGTACAGCCATCAGAAACCATCTGATGATGAGGGCAATGAAGGATGGGAGAGGACCGATCCTTATGAACACCCATACTGCAATGAAAGAGTTCTCCGATAGAATTATTGGTCAACTCGGCGAGAAAGCCGGAGCAAAGAAGCTGAAACACCTCGAGGCAGAGGCATGGGAAGACTTCTTAGACATGGCTATCGGACAGGCATCTCTCTGGGCAGCAAACAATGTCGAGCCTGAGAAGGTTCCTTCCGAGATCATGCCGACAGAGCCGTATCTCTTGGGTTCACATGCCGGCTGCGCAGGGTTCTGGGTAAGCGGCCCTGGCGATCTTCCGGGTACACCGGAACACTACACCTGGGGATATAACAGAATGTCTACCGTACCTGGTCTCTTCATGTCAGGTGACGTTGTCGGTGCATCTGGTCACAAGTTCTCATCAGGCTCACATGCAGAAGGCAGAATAGCAGCAAAGGCTGCAATAGCATACATCCTTGATCATGCAGACTACAAGCCGTCACCAAAGTTGTCCCTTGATGAGATTGCTGCTGAACTCTACCTGCCGTTCGAAGTCTATGAGAAATATAAAGTCTACACAACCGATCCCGGGGTCAACCCTAACTACATTGGTCCAAAAGCACTCCAGACGAGACTGATGAAGATAGCTGATGAGTACTTTGGTGGTTGCGCAACATGGTATATGACATCAAAGACCATGCTCGAAGCCGGTCTCCAGAAGCTTGAGGTACTCAAAGAGGATTGCAACAAAATGGCAGCAGCCAACCTCCATGAGCTCTTACGGTGCTTTGAAAACTACCATAGAATTCTCTCGGTCGAGGCACATGCAAGACACATCCTCTTCAGAGAGGAGTCCAGATATCCTGGCTACTACTACAGAGGTGACTTCAACAAGATTGATGACGCTAACTGGAAGTGTTTTACAAACTCTAAGTACAATGCTGAAACCAACGCCTGGGAATTCAAGAAAGTTCCCTATGTTCAGATGTTCCCGTAGGTAATGTGAGAAAAGGGGAGGGCTAAGCCCTCCCCTTTTCTTTTTTAATTTTCAAGAAAGATTTTTATTGACATGTGTGCTATAATACTCCCCGTTCAATCAGTAAGTTAAAAAGAGATTGTTATATTTCATAACTGTCTCTTTGTGGCTTACTGCCTTTAAGGAGGGTTACTATGGCAGAGAATAAGAAAGTTCTTGTTGTCGGAGGAGGTATAAGCGGACTCACCGCCGCTATAGAGACAGCAGAGGCAGGGATTGATGCTTATGTCGTTGAGAAGAACCCCTATCTTGGTGGAAGGGTGGCACAGATTAACAAATACTTCTGGAAACTCTGCCCACCAAACTGCGGCCTCGAAATACAATTCAAGAGACTAAAAAACAATCCCCGGGTCAAGTTCTATACCCTTGCCGAGGTCGAGGATATCAAGGGCGAGGAAGGTAATTTTGATGTCACCGTCAAGCTGAACCCGAGGTATGTAAATGACAAGTGTGTCGGCTGTGATGCCTGCGCACAGGCATGTCCGTCTTACAGAGAGAATGAGTTTAATTTCGGTATGGATAAGACAAAGGCTGCTTATCTCCCTTTTGAACAGGCATTTCCCTTTCAATATGTTATTGATAATAAATACTGTTCAAAGGACTGTATGAAGGCATGTTTTGATGCATGCAAGTATAATGCGATTGACCTGGACATGAAGCCTGAGACTATAAACCTCAAAGTGGGTGCAATAATTTTAGCTACTGGTTGGAACCCCTATGATATGAGCAAATTAGACATTCTGGGTTCTGGTAAGATCAAAAATGTCATCACAAATATGATGATGGAGAGGTTAGCATCATCAGACGGACCCACAAAGGGAAAGATTGTCAGGCCTTCAGATGGGAAGGAGTTGAAGAACATTGCCTTTGTCCAGTGTGCAGGATCGAGGGATGAAAACCATCTTCCCTACTGTTCTTATATTTGCTGTCTCGCCTCATTAAAACACGCTATGTATGTGAGAGAGCAGTATCCTGATGCAAAAATCCAAATATTCTATATAGATATCAGGACCCCTGGACTTTATGAAAACAGATTCTACTGGAAGATAAAGGACGATCCTAAGGTAATCTTTACAAAGGGTAAGGTTGCAGGGATTACCGAAGAACCTGGGACAGGTGATGTCACTGTCGAGGCAGAAGATATATACGGAGGAGGTAAAATCAAAGCTAAATTCGACATGGTTGTGCTTGCGACAGGAATGGAGTTATCAACAAAGGGGTCAAAAGTTGGAACTAATCTTTCGTATACACCTGATGGGCTTGTAGATGATTCTGCCTTGAAGAAAGGGATATATGCAGTGGGAACACTGAAAAGCCCTGCTGATGTTGCAAGGTCAGTTCAGGATGCTACCGGAGCTGTTATTAAGGGCATCCAGAGTGTGAATAGGAGGTAGGGGATGGAAAAAAAGAACGGTGTATATATCTGTAAAGGATGCGGGATTGGGGATTCCATTGATATAGAAAAGCTTTCAAAAGCTGCAAAGAAAGGGGCCATTAAAGAAGAGCAGATAAAAACCCACGATATTTTATGCAGCCCCGAAGGACTCCAATTAATAAAAGGTGATATTAAGAAAGATGGAATTAACACCATCATACTAGCAGCATGTTCCCCCCGTGTTAAATACGAGGAGTTTGATTTTCCCGGGTGTTTAACAGAGAGAGTCAACATAAGAGAATTTGTTGCATGGATGCAGCCACCAAAAACAGATGAAACGCAGAGCATAGCAGAAGATTATGTTGTTATGGGTATTGCGAGAGCGCAAAAAAGTGACCTTCCAGAACCCACTATCCTCGAGAATCTTAGTAGCACCATATTGGTAATCGGTGGTGGCATCACAGGGATGACAGCAGCCATTGAGGCAGCGAAAGCAGGATATCAGGTAGTGCTCGTTGAAAAGGAACCTCAGCTCGGAGGTTTTGCGAATAAATTATATAAAAAGATTCCGACAAGGGATTTCACAGAGCCGATTATTGTTGATACGGATATTGATAAAGTGATAAAAGAGGTCGAAAGCCATCCTAACATTAAGGTCTATAAATCATCTAAGATTGCAAAAACAGTAGGGCAGCCAGGTTTATATGACGTGACAATATCAACAAATGGAAGTTCCGAGACGGTGAAGATAGGAGCGGTTGTAATGGCTACAGGCTGGATGCCTTATGATGCAACAAAGCTTGACCATCTTGGGTATGGAAAATACAAAAATGTCGTGACGAATGTTGAATTCGAACAGATAGCAAAAGGTGGTTCCATTACAAGGCCATCTGATGGGAGGGAGGCAACAAAGGTAGCCTTTATTCAGTGCGCTGGCCAAAGAGACCCTAATCACCTCCCTTATTGTTCTTCTATGTGTTGTGCAACATCTTTGAAGCAAGCAAGATATGTAAGGCAGAACCCTGAAGCATTAGCAATGATACTGTACAAAGACATAAGAACTCCTGGAAGGCTTGAGGCATTTTATCGAGAGGCCCAGAACGACCCTGGCGTTATGCTGACAAAGGGCGATGTCATAGGAGTTTCAGATGCAGGGAATGGGAATATGCATGTTGTGATGGAGCAGTCCTTTTTAGGTGAAAAGGTTAAGGTTGAGGCTGATCTCGTTGTCCTTGCAACAGGGATGGTGCCTACCACACGGGCCCCGCAGGAGTATCTTGACGGATTAACTCAGGCTGCTGCTAAAGGGGACGATGCCAAGAAGGCATATTTAGAATCAACTCCCAAACCCGAGTTCATATTAAACCTTGATTATAGACAGGGTCCTGAACTTCCATCCCTTGAAGGGGCAGCCGGTTTCGCTGACTCAAACTTTATCTGTTTCCAGTATGAAACAAGAAGAACCGGTGTCTATGCTGCAGGTCCTGTAAGACAACCAATGAATATGACAGAGGCTCAGGAGGATGCAGCAGGTGCTGCCTTTAAGGCGATACAGTGTATTGATCATGTTGCAAAAGGTATGGCAGTTCATCCAAGGGCATGGGATCTAACATTCCCTGACCCGCAACTCATCAGGTGCACAGCCTGTAAAAGATGTACAGAGGAATGTCCCTTTGGCGCCATTGAAGAAGATGCTAAAGGTATTCCCACATATATGCTCAACCGGTGTAGACGGTGTGGTACTTGTATGGGTGCCTGTCCTGAGAGGATCGTATCATTTAAAGACTACAGTGTCGATATCATAGGCTCAATGATCAAGTCTATTGATGTGCCGGAGGAGGAGTTCAGGATTCTATGCCTGGTCTGTGAAAACGATGCTTATCCTGCCCTCGATACAGCAGGGCTTAATCGGAAGGCCATAGACCCGAGTGTTCGTTTTATCCCTATGAGATGCCTTGGTGGTATGAACCTCGTATGGATAGCTGATGCATTCTCAAAAGGCATAGATGGGTTTCTTCTTTTAGGGTGTAAGTTCGGAGAAAACTATCAATGTCATTTTATAAAAGGCAGTGAACTTGCAAACACTAGATTCAGCAAAGTCGGTGAGACCCTCGATAGACTCCAGCTCGAGGCAGACAGGGTTAATATGATGCAGGTAGCTATTTCAGAATACGACAAGCTACCGGATATGATAAATGCATTTGTTGAAAGGGTTAAAGAAATAGGGCATAATCCGTTCAAGGAATTTTAGAAAAGCTTAAAGAAATATGACCTAATCCGTTCAAGGAATTTTAGAATAGGATTGGAGGAGATAAATGGAACAAGAGAAAATCCCATCATTGGAATCAAAGGTGGAAAAAGAAACAATACCAACACCTGATGTGAAGTTGGACAATGCAATCGCAGTTTCACCTGATTTGCAATTCGTCAAGGATGTCCTTAAATCTGGAGGAGAGTCATTAAAAAAGTGTTACCAGTGTGCGACGTGTTCGGTTGTATGTAATTTAACCCAAAATGACAAGCCATTTCCGAGAAAAGAGATGATACACGCACAGTGGGGGTTAAAGGATAAACTTTTCGGTAATCCAGATATCTGGCTCTGCCATCAGTGTAGCGACTGCACTGCGTATTGTCCAAGGGGAGCAAAACCAGGAGAAGTCCTCAATGCCGTGAGGAAGATGTCTATCGAGAATTATGCATTACCAAAATTCTTAGGGAAGGCTTTGGGAAGTCCTGGTTTTCTTGTGCCCCTTCTCGCAGTACCAGCAGTTATTTTTGCCATTATTCTTGCTTCTCTCGGTCATCTGAATCTTGCACAAATCCCGCTGAATGAAAAGGGGCAGATATCGTATCACGAGTTCTTGCCTTCTTTATATATTGACAGTGTTTTTGTCCCGATAGCTCTCTTTGCCGTCATTTCCCTTGCCATGGGTATTTCCAGATATTGGAAAGACATGGTGCGCACGGCAGGACCGGTAACGCCGAAAAGGAGTCTTTCGAGCTCTATTACGGCGACTATCAGTGAAATAATATCGCACAAACGTTTTGAAAAATGTACCGTGACAAAGGACAGAAAGTTAGCGCACCTGTTAGTATTCTTCAGTTTTATTGGGCTTGCAATCACAACTGCTTGGGCAGTTTCATACTTGTATGGACCGGCAATTATGCCATTAATCGGATTAAAACCGTTTGGCTGGATGCTTGGCCCATCACCCTACCCATTAACCGATCCTGTGAAATGGCTTGCAAATTTGAGTGCCCTGGCACTTCTGGTAGGCATTACCCTTGTTATAAGAAACAGGTTGAAAAATCAGGAGAAGGCTGGTAAGGGCGGTTATTATGACTGGCTTTTCATTTACATAGTCTTTGCAATCATGGCTACAGGGATACTTTCCGAGGCAGTGCGGCTGGCTAATATCGCAGTCCTATCTTATTTAATATATTTCGTTCACCTTGTTGTTGTGTTTTTCCTGTTTGCTTATGCTCCATTTTCGAAGATGGCACACATGGTTTATAGAGCAACAGCCATGGTCTTTGAAAAGCAATACAGGGAAGGAAGTTAGGGGTAATAACAAAAGCAGCAGGTTAAAGACGCTATGGAAAAGGCGTCGTCCACTAAAGAAAACAAAGGGGGTGAAAGCAGGTATACTATTTATTTTTTGTGTTTTCAGGTGTCAGTATAAATAACTGAAAAGGAGGGGAAATATGAGTAATGTTACTCTTTTTGCTTTAGTGTGCGGTGCAATTGGTATCTTTTATTCTTTGATTACTGCATCCTGGGTTCTCAAACAGGACAAAGGCAGTGAGCGCATGCAGGCGATTTCAGATGCTGTACGCGAAGGTGCAACCGCTTTTCTGAGACGTGAATATACGACTGTTGCAATGGTAGGTGCAGTAATCACTGTATTGTTATTTTTCCTGGGCACATGGACAGCAGTCGGTTTTGTAATCGGAGCAGTGGGTTCCGCTCTTGCTGGTTATATCGGTATGATGGTTACAGTGCGGTCTAATGTCCGTACGACACAGGCTGCATACAAAGGACTTGCTGCAGCGCTGAATGTTGCATTTAAAGGTGGTTCGGTTACAGGCATCATGGTTGTTGGTCTCGGTATTATCGGCTTAGCCGGTTATTACTTTATCGCAAAATCATATGCAGGTGAAAATGCATTCCATGCCCTTGTCGGGCTTGGTTTTGGATGCTCACTGATGAGTGTCTTTGCCCGTATTGCAGGTGGTATTTATACAAAGGCAGCAGACGTTGGTGCCGACCTTGTTGGTAAGGTTGAAGCAGGAATTCCTGAGGACGACCCGAGAAACCCTGCTGTTATCGCTGACAATGTTGGCGACAATGTTGGTGACTGTGCTGGAATGGCAGCAGACCTTTATGAAACATATACAGTTACCCTTGTTGCAGCAATGCTTCTTGCAAAAACTGCTTTTGGACCGGATAGCCCATGGGTTGAATTCCCTTTGCTCATCGGTGGCATTTCAATCATAGCCTCTGTTATCGGGACATATTTTGTGCGCCTTGGCAAGAGCCAGTATATTATGGGCGCTCTTTATAAAGGGTTAGCAGTATCCGGCATCCTGGCTGCGATAGCATTCTATATTGTGTCAGGATGGTTCCTGGGACTTCCCGGTGTCAGCCCTGCTTTTACCCAGATGGGAGTCTTTACAACAGCACTGATAGGTCTTCTGCTCACAGGTCTGATCGTTATGATTACCGAGTATTTTACATCCACCAGTTTTGCTCCTGTTAAGCATATAGCAAAAGCAAGCCTTACAGGCCATGGAACAAATGTTATTGCAGGACTTGCAGTCAGTATGAAATCAACAGGCATGCCTGTTATCGTAATTTGTGGAGCAATAATCTGGGCGTTCTACATTGGAGCCGGAGGTTTTGTCAACGTTACTTCAGAACAGGCTGTAACAGGACTTTTTGCAATCGCCCTGTCAGCAGTTTCGATGCTTTCAATGACCGGTATTATTGTGGCCATTGACTCATACGGCCCTATTACTGACAACGCCGGTGGTATTGCAGAAATGGCAGAACTACCAAAAGAAATCCGTGAAATTACGGACCCGCTCGATGCAGTAGGAAACACAACTAAGGCGGTTACAAAGGGTTATGCTATCGGTTCAGCAGGTCTTGCTGCGTTGGTTCTCTTTGCAGAGTATTCGAGGTCTTTTGGTACAGCGCTTTCTTTTGAACTTTCCAATCCATTAGTATTGGTCGGACTCTTCATTGGTGGTTTGCTTCCGTACTATTTCGGGTCTCTCTTGATGGAAGCAGTCGGAAAGGCTGCCGGCAGTATTGTTGAAGAAGTGAGAAGACAGTTCCGTGAGATAAAAGGAATTATGGAAGGCACAGCGAAGCCAGAGTACGGCAAGTGTGTTGATATCGTAACAAAAGGTGCAATCAGGCAAATGATGGTTCCTGCACTTATTCCTGTAGCTACCCCGATAATTGTCGGTTTGCTTTTAGGCAGGGAGGCACTCGGAGGAGTCCTCATCGGTAGCATCATCACAGGACTATTCCAGGCTATCGCAATGACCAGTGGCGGTGGCGCATGGGACAACGCTAAGAAATCCTTCGAAGTGGGCGTTACCGACGACAAAGGTGTCGTACACAAGAAGGGGAGCGATGGGCATAAAGCCTCTGTCACGGGCGACACAGTTGGCGACCCGTATAAGGACACAGCAGGTCCAGCAATTAACCCTATGATTAAGGTTATCAACATCGTTGCATTGCTGATCGTTCCACTTATCTAAGTTTGCAGATAGCCTAAAAGGCCGACAGACAATTCTGTCGGCCTTTTTTATTCTCAGGACTCACATGACCGATCATAATGAGGATAGGTTATAGGGGGTTTGTGCTAAGATATTAAAACATCGAGATTAAAAAATAATTGAAAAGAGTAAAGTTAGATAAAGTAGATGAACTTTTAAAACTAAGACGGAAAGGATTGAACTAAGATGCCATTACCAAGCATGAAAGATGTAGAACCAACAAAACTGAGCCTGGAAACCAGATTTAGATTCAGGTGCCACAAAGGAATCAAGTGTTTCACGAAGTGCTGCAGTAATATCAATATTCTGCTCACTCCGTATGATATTGTGAGGATGAAAAAAAGACTTAGTATGTCCTCTGAAGAATTCCTCGAGAAATATACTTTTATGGAAATTGATGATAAGTCTACACACCCTCTCGTAAGGCTGAAAATGCTGGGCGATAATGAAAAGAATTGTCCTTTTGTTACACCGGAAGGTTGCATGATCTATACAGATCGTCCTGCAAATTGCCGTTATTACCCTATTGGTCAGGGTACCCTGAGAAAAGGTACGGATGAAGGGCCAATCAATGAGGAGTTTTATTTCTTAATTAGAGAACCTCACTGCCTGGGCTATCAGGAAGACACCGAGTGGACAATACAGTCATGGAGAGATGACCAGGGGGTAAGCCTCTATGATGAAATAAACAGAGAGTGGAAGGAGATTCAATTAAGGAGAAGTCCTTTTGCTAAAGAACTTGATAGTAATAAACAGGCCCAGATCTATACAGCAAGCTATGATATGGACAGATTCAGGAGATTTGTATTCGAGAGCAGGTTTCTTGAAGTCTTTGATATTGATAGGGAAGAGATAGAGAAGATAAAAACTGACGAGATTGCATTAATGAAGTTAGGGTTTCAGTATATAAAATATCTTTTAATGCTTGAAGAGACATTAAAGGTGAAGAAAGAATATTCAAAGAATAAATGAGCAATTAACAATTCAAAATTATCATTGAATATTTACTAAAAAGTTTAAAAGTAAAAATGTCTTTTTGTATCAACTTTTGTCATTCCGACGTGCTCGGAATCTCTTTCAGAAAGATCTCGATGCGAGTCCCGAAGCGGGTCTCCGCGCAGGGTCGCTCCGACTTCGCTGAGAGTCGCTTCGACCAGACAAGCTGGAATGACATATAAGAATCATTATTTATGAGTTTATTTTTAATTTGATCATTACACATTGATAATTTTTACTTGTAAAACTTTTTGCCTGATTTTTAGTTATTGGACATTTTTCTTTCGATAAGGAGGTTTATCATGTCAGACATAAAAAAGATGTACAGGACTATTATGGCAGATCATTTCCCTGATGAGATGACAATCAAATTCGGGGATCAGACCTTGATATACAGGAAAAAGACATGGAAGATACCTGATGATAAGACAGGGGAAGTAATCGAAAAAGGGCTTCGTTACGGTGAAAATCCTGAACAAGAAGCTGCACTTTATGAGTTGATTAACGGAAACCTGACCCTCGGAGGTTGCCAGTTTATCCAGCCAGGAAATGGCCTCGTTAGCAGCATTAATGAAGAAGATATGATCCAGGCAGGCAAGCATCCAGGTAAGATAAATTTAACTGACCTTGATAATGGTCTTAATATTATTAAATATTTAATGGACCGTCCTGCAGCGGTAATCTTAAAACATAATAACCCCTGTGGCGCTGCATACGGGAAGACACTGGCTGATGCCTATGAGAAGGCCAACATGGCAGACCGGATGGCAGCTTTTGGAGGATGTCTTGTTGTGAATAGGGCAATGGATAAAAAAACAGCAGAAATGGTCAGTAACAACTACCTCGAGGTTGTGGCTGCGCCTGAGTTTGAAGATGGAACGATAGATATCCTCTCCAGAAGGAAGAACCTGAGGATTATCAGGGTAAACAAAATTAAGGAATTAGAGAAATACAAGACCCTTCGCTTTGTTGACTTTAAATCATTAATTGATGGCGGCATCATAGTCCAGCAATCTCCGATAAATAAAATAAAAACAAGGGAAGACTTCTTACCTGCAAAGGCAACGTATCAGGGGAAAGAATATGTTATAGAAAGAATGCCAACAGAGAGGGAATATGACGATATGCTTTTTGGGTGGAATGTGGAGCAGGGTATTACATCAAACTCTGTAATTTATGTTAAAGATGGTGTGACAATTGGGATTGGAACGGGTGAGCAGGATAGAGTAGGCATTGCTGAGATGGCAGTTTTCAAAGCATATACAAAATACGCTGATGCCTTATGCTTTAAGAGATATGGTATCTATTATAAGGCATTTGAGCTTGATATGAGGAATGGTAAAAGGGATAGAAATTCCCTTATTGAGATAGATGAGGAGACAAAAAAGAATAAAGGTGGACTTATGGGGTCTGTAATGGTCTCTGACGGATTCTTTCCCTTCAGAGATAGCGTTGATGTTGCCGTTAAAGAGGGTGTCTCAGCAATAGTACAGCCAGGTGGTTCAGAAAGAGATTTCGAATCCATAATCGCCTGCAATGAAGCAAATCCAAAGGTATCTATGGTCTTCACAGGCCAGAGGGCATTTAAGCACTGAGGTTTAAAGAAGCTTCCGTAAATATCTAACTATTACTGCCATCATAAATAACACTATTTAGCTAACATCCAATGGAAATCTATGAGGTAATTTTCAATTTTTAGACAATCTTACAGAAATAGTCTAAAATTATAATATGCCTGGTAAAGAAATAGATGGACTCTTCAAGAAAGGGTTGGAAGCTCTTGCCCATGGTAATACACTTTCTGCTCTTTCCTGTTTTGAGAAAGCCATAAATATAGATAACAGTCCTATCATTAGTTCCCACTATGCCTTTTGTATAGCAAAAGCACGAGGACAGGTTAGTAAGGCTATTTCATTATGCGAGGAGGCTATAAAAAAAGAACCCCAAAACTCTCTACATTATCTCAATCTTGGCAGAATCTATCTTATTACTAATAATAAAGAGGATGCAATAAAGACATTCAGGGAAGGCTTAAATTATGAACCAAATCAGCAAATCGTTGATGAATTGAATAGGTTTGGGCCGAGAAAGCCACCTGTTATACCATTTTTAAAAAGGAGTAACCCAATAAATAAGCATCTCGGAATCATACTGAGGAAGAAGAAAAGGCTAAGAATTCGATATGCATTGATACCGTTACTTTCAGTGGTAACTGTGGCATCTATTCTATTTATTCTCTCTCTCCTGGAAAAACAAAATGTACCCTCTCAATCTTCCGAAGATAGAAAAGAAACCCTTGTGGAAACTGAGCATGATACCCTGCATACTCTTGAACTTATCGCCACGGAAACAACCTCAATTGTCATAAACGTAGATGAAGGAGAATCAACGGAGGTGCTTCTCAATCATGGTGAGCGCATAAAGTGGTCTGCAAAAAATGGTTTCGCGTTAAAAATCGGCAATGCTGGCGGGGTCAAATTGATATTCGATGGAAAAGAAATCGGCCCTCTTGGAGAGAAAGGCCAGGTCATAAGTCTAAAACTTCCATCTCCCATAATTTCGAGAAAAGACATGGTCACAATACAGCAGAGGGCTGAGAAGCCAAAGCCTGCTGAGAATAAGCTGGATAATACACCAAAGGCACCAGATCAGGAAATAGAGGCGCCAGAGAAGCAAGAGGAGCTAAAGGAGCCAGAGGCGCCAGAGATGATAGAGAAGATAGAGGAGCCGGATGATGGAGTCAGAAAATAACGACACAGGGGCATTAGGGCTCTGCTTTGTTATTTATTACTTCTTAGTTTAGGTTGACAGTGTAGATTGGTAGGTGTTATCTGCAAATGGACGTTTGACGGCGACCTGGTATCTCTTTCGCTCAGTTTCTTCCTGAACACCGCAGTCGACACCCCATGTCCATATGTGCGTCTTTCACCTGCTTATCAACACCAGAAAAAAATCAATCTTTTGAGGAGTTCATTTAGTACTGAACATCATTGGGATATGGATGAAGGGAGTCTTTCGTGAAAGCTAAGGGGCGCGGCGCTTTTTGCCGCTTCCTATTGAGCGACTTGTTATGCATGGATACATTTTTGCTACGGATTGAATCGTTCTAACACCTTGCCAGGTAATTTCGGCTTTATTATCGCTGGTGCCAGACATTTATATTTGAATGCCTTACAGACAAATTGCCAATTAGTAGAGGCGTTGCTTTCAGAATACCACTATGTTCTGGATTCACCACATACGCAGCTGTTTTCTGGTGCCTTTGATGCAGTCTGCTTACCATTCCAACCATAATAAGCTCCGCAGCCAATAGCTTTGGAGCGACATTCCTCTGAGCTAGCGACTTTCTACTAAAAAGGTCAAGAGTTCTCATAAACTATCTCCTCAAGATATGCTTGTTGAATAGTGCATGACGTTGACGCCGGATCACCTGCGAGCCCTGCCCGACTACCAGGAAGGACTCGCCATAAGGAGAAAATGTTCTGCATTGTTTAGTAGGTAATGTTTCTTGATAAAATTTAAAACAAGTCGTTTAGAAATAATTTTCTTTATGCCTGTTCATGACACTGTAGCGCGAGAATTTTGAAAACGCTTTAACCGTATCTTCTTCCTTGTGAGTCTTTTCAGTATTAATCCTTTTTTCATAACTCTTCAAACTTCTGGTCAGACAACCTATTATGTTCGTTGCAATGTCAATAATCTGTTCCTGTGAAAAATTATTCCTCTTTAAGATGCGGTAAAAAACCCTTGCAACAATTTCTGAACCTTTTTTAGTGTCCTTCGATGCAATATTGATTATCCTTTCAAAATCAGAATTATTCATAACTTTCTCCTCCTCTGTTCATAAGATACATTTTTCAGCGCCTCCGCTTTACGGAGGTTTGACTACGTCGGGAAAAATAAATTTCTAAAAATTATGTATTGTGGAAAAAATTAATAAAATGAAGTGAATTTCCCTTTCCCGTCGAAGTATAAAATATAAAATATTATTAGTCAAATTTCTATATAAAAATTAACATATAAAAAATAGCGTCAATAGGTTTTCATAATTATCTTATTGAATAAGTTTTCTCATTTATAAAATTACTCTTGAGGAACCTCTTTCACTGCTACTCTTATTGGCAAATCCCTATGTAATCGCCATGCCCCAAATGGGCTTTCACTGCTGCCTCATCAACATAGATGGTTTTACCTTTATGACAAATAGCTACTTTTCCGTTTGTTTCGTGAACATTCTCTCCAACTACAGCAGCACACCCAAAACATGAAATCATTGAAATGAAAATGATAGTTTTTGTGAGCAAATTCATACATGCCTCCTTTCATAAATTATTGTTCTTTCATTTTCCTGTCTCATATTTGCCGAAAAAAGCAAATTTACATATATTGATTACCACTACTTACCTTTATCATGTGGTACAATCACTCCGGTGGTGAAATTGTATGACCCTGAGCAGTCTTCAGCAGTAACCGTGATGAGATAGGTTCGTCCCTGAGAGGTGCCTGTTCTTTCGCTGCGCAGATTCAGACTGAAAGCACTCGTAATCTCAAAATCTGGCTCAAAGTGATTCTCGCTGTATACATTGTCTCTCTTTTTGTTACGTTCTATGATTGTGACAGAGTTAATCCCAATTCGAGCAGTTGGGTTATGTACCACGAGACTGGATGTTTCAATGTTTACTGAAATCATGCGGTGGTTAGGTGGCCACAAGACACTTCGAGATGGAGAAATGCTACCAGCAATTGGACGATTATTACAAGGATCACAAACATCTCCAATGCCGTCTCCATCAACATCGGCCTGATCGCTGTTGGAATCATCAGGACAATTATCCACATTACCACAGATTCCGTCTCCGTCGGCATCGTTGTCAGCATCATAGGGACATTCGTCACATTGATTGCCGATACCATCTTGATCAGCATCTTCCTGGCCAGGATTAAAATTTTTTGGGCAGTTGTCGTCGGTATCCGGTATCCCATCATCATCTTCATCAATAGAAGCAGTTCTAAATACTTGGATGCGATTATTACCGGTATCAGACACATAAATATATCCGTCAGGACTAACATTTATGCGAAAAGGAAATGTAAACTTTCCTTCTTCCTTGCCGCATCCTCCCCATTGAGTAAGAAGGACCCCTCCAGAGGTAAACTTTTCTATGCTGCAACGAGACCAGGAAATGACATAGACATTATCGGAGGAATCAATAGCTATGCCAGAGGGCCAGCTGCTGGGCCACTGGGTCAAAAAGTTTCCGTTCGAATCAAATTTCTGAATGCGCCAGTTATACGTATCAGCAACATAGACATTTCCCTTAGAATCCGCATCTATATCATAGGGGTACCTGAACTGTCCGGCTGACATGCCAAACCTCCCCCATTGAGCAAGCAAGATTCCATCGGGTGTAAACTTTTGCACGCTGTGATTTAGCGTATTCGTCACATAAACATGAGTAAAGGGATTATTAAAAGAGTCAACGGAGGAATGTAAGGTTATACCTGAACCAAAGGAGCTTTTGAACCCAAATTGCTTGAGGAATTTGCCATCTTGATCGAATTTTGCAATGCCATTTGCGTCAATGACATACACGTTGCCGTTTGAATCAAAGGCTATATCATACGGAACATAGCACTGTGAAGGATTCTCTGCACCACAGGATAACCATTCAGTAATCGGCACCCCTTGATCGTCGGACTTCTTCACAAGCTTATGACTTCTATCTACTACATATGTATTTCCCGAAAAATCAAAAGCTGCGCCTGAGGGCGACGAGACTGACCATTGTCGTATATATACCGGTGGGTACTCAGCAAATTCAGCGAGGGCGATATCCGCTACAATCAACATAAACGCGATCAATGCTAATGCTGTATTTTTTGATATTCCCTCTGTCCTGTACATGTTTCAACCTCCTTTAAAGGCTGTGCTTTATTTGCACAACGTTTCGTTTATAAAAAAAATCAAAAGCCTACCCCGAAAGGTAGGCTTCAAAATTCTGTCAGCCACTTCGATAGCCCCTCTTTCCTTTACTTTAGGATAGGTAGCTTTGTGTCGCCCAATTCCTCGAGCTTTACCCTTTCGGTGGCTTTCCTATGAGAAATGAGTTGATTCTATTTCATCTTATCCCCCGAAATGCTTCTTGCTTATACTTATAGAACATATCACGTATAAGAGGAAGATCAGTGATTCGAATTACAAATAAGATAACAATCAAACAAAAGTTTTTAATTTTAGAACTTTAACTTACCATTCAGATATGGCCAAGGATTAGTCGATATTTTTCCGCCTATACGGATATTGCCAATATAAAGAGAGCCTTCTACCAAGTTTTTAAAAATTGGATTTTACAAAGGCAAAATCAGTCATTATCATTTTTGTGCAAGTTTCTTTCAAAATCTTGAACTTTTAAATTTATTCCAGATTACAATCTGTTCGTTGCATGCTATAATTTCGACTGAACCATGGAACAGTTATTTGTTTATTTGGGCATCTGGAGCAACAAAGTTTTTTCCTGGAATGATATTTTTGGTCTTTTCCTTTTTATTGCAGGATTTATAATTGGTTTAGGAG